>Ga0233444_10000266_pt1 | contig 72890 bp, 115 predicted proteins | sample SI_124_October20_6_FD_182792 | JGI IMG/M metagenome (GOLD analysis project Ga0233444, IMG submission 182792) | Seawater microbial communities from Saanich Inlet, British Columbia, Canada - SI_124_October2016_10_MG | ecosystem: Environmental > Aquatic > Marine > Inlet | place: Canada: British... | reverse complement strand
ATAATATGAAAAATGAAATGAAGATACCAAAGGTCACTTTTAGAGTACGAGAAGGTGACGAGATTTCATCGGAAGGCGGTTGTCCTATCGGTGGTAAATGGTTGAATAAGACAACAAATGATTATTTCAAAAATAAGAGAGTTGTATTATTCAGTCTACCTGGTGCATTTACGCCGACTTGTTCAAGTCAGCAGTTGCCAGGGTTTGAAGAACACTATGATACTATTACAAAGTTTACAATAGATGAAGTTTATTGTATTTCAGTAAATGATAGTTTCGTAATGAATGCCTGGAGAGACCATATGGATATTGAGAAAGTAAAATTTATTCCAGACGGTTCAGGAAACTTTACAAGATTTATGGGAATGCTAATTGGTAAGAACCATTTAGGTTTCGGTAATAGAAGTTGGAGATATATGGCAGTTATTAATAACGGCATTGTTGAGAAATGGTTCCAAGAAAAAGGTATCAACAATGAAGGAAAAGATGATGACCCATATGTAGAAACAACTCCAGAGAAGATGTTAGAATATTTACGACAAAGTGAATAGGCTATTGACAACAACGACAAAATGATATATAATGTTTAAATAATGACAAAGGAGAATATATGATGAACTTATCTAACGACACGCTTGCATTGCTTAAAAACTTTGCAAATATAAATCAGAATATTTTGATTAAACCTGGTAAGAAATTAAATACAATTTCTACTATGAAAAATATTCTAGCAACAGCAGACATCAAAGAAGACTTTGACCAGCAGTTTGCAATCTATGACTTACCAGAGTTTTTAAGAACGGTTGACTTATTTGAGACACCTAACTTAAAATTCAATGGTGGTTCTAGTGTAGGCATTTCTGGTAAAGACGGAAGGTCACAAAGTAAATATACTTTCGCTGACGAATCTGTTATCGTTGCACCTACCAAAACAATCTCTATGCCAGATACAGAAGTATCTTTCTTATTTAAGAAAGCAGATATGGAGAGATTAATGAAAGGCGTGGTTACTCTTAACTTACCTGATATTTCAGTTGTTGGTGATGGTAAAAATATGATACTTGTTGCAGAAGACAGAAAGAATAAAGCTTCTAACAAGTTTGATATCCAAGTAGGAACTACTGACAAAACATTTAAAGCGTTCTTCAAAGCAGAAAACTTTAAAATGTTAGCAGATGACTATGATGTGGCAATCTCAAAACAAAAGATTTCACATTTTGTTAATAGAACAAGACCAGTACAATACTGGATTGCATTAGAGCCTGAAAGTGAATTTTAATCGTAAAGTTAAAATCGCAATCAAGTATGTAATTGGTGTAAGTGGTATCGCTTGCTTTTTGATAGCGTTATCACTTGTACTTAATCTATTACAAGGTACAATTTAAATTATGGAGAATATATTATGGCAGACTTTTTGTGGGTTGAAAAATACCGACCAAAGACAATTGAAGAGTGTATCTTACCAGAAGATATAAAATCAACTTTTCAAAACTTTTTAAAACAAGGTGAGATACCAAATCTACTTTTATCAGGTACAGCAGGTACAGGTAAGACAACGGTTGCTCGTGCCTTGTGTGAAGAGTTAAAATGTGATTATCTTATCATCAATGGTTCAGATGAAGGTAGACAAATTGATACATTAAGAACTAAAATTAAGAACTTTGCAAGTACGGTGTCTTTAACAGAAGACGCTAATCATAAGGTAGTGATTATAGATGAAGCAGATTATACAAATGCTGATTCTGTACAACCTGCTATGAGAGCATTTATGGAAGAATTCCATAACAATTGTAGATTTATTCTAACTTGCAATTTCAAAAACAAAATCATACCACCATTACATAGTCGTTGTACGGTAGTAGACTTTAAAATTGTCAACGGACAAAAGAAGAAGTGTGCTGACGCTATGATGATTAGACTAGGTAAAGTATTAGATGACAAAGGTATTCCTTTTGACAAGAAAGTTTTGGCAGAGCTTATCATTAAATACTTTCCTGATTTCAGACGGACTATCAATGAACTTCAAAGATATTCTGTAAGAGGTAAGATTGATAGTGGTATTTTATTTACATTATCTGAAGCAAATAACAAAGAACTAGTCGCTACATTAAAAGAAAAACGATTTAATGATATGCGAAAGTGGGTTATTCAAAACATAGATAAAGAACCTACAAGTATGTTCCGTAATATATACGAAGTATTGCAGAAATCACTTGACCCTAAATCTATACCACAGGCAGTTTTAGTTATCGCTGGTTATCAGTACAAGGCGGCTTTTGTCGCAGACCAAGAAATCAATATGGTCGCTTGTCTTACCGAGATAATGGCAAATTGTAAGTTTAAATAATGGCTTACGAACTCAAAGAATACCTGAATAGTATTAACTTTACTAAACAGGATGTGATGAACACCGAAGACTTGACTTGGGAAAAGAAGTATCCTGCGTTTATAGTAAACAAGTGTTTATCTTATCATTATGATACCTTAATCGCTGCCAACGAAATGAATGGGTATCATTTTCTTCCCAATAATATGCAATATCATTTTTTACTAAATATAGTAAGAAAGAAAAAGCGTTTTGCGAAATGGATGAAAGCAGAAAAGCTTAAAGATTTAGACTATGTAAAAGAGTATTATGGCTATAGTAATGAGAAAGCTAAAACCGCTCTAAGCATACTGACTAAAGACGATATTGAACATATAAAAAAATCCTTGAACAAGGGTGGGAGAAAAAGAAAATGACAGACAATGTAAAATGGTCACCGGAAGATATGCTAGAGGTTACAATCAAGCAACCTGACGATTTCCTAAAAGTAAGAGAGACATTAACTAGAATAGGTGTTGCAAGTCGTAAAGACAAAACACTATTTCAAAGTTGCCACATATTACACAAACAAGGCAAGTACTATATTGTACACTTCAAAGAACTATTTGCTCTTGATGGTAAGAAAGCAACCTTGACCGACAATGATATCCAAAGAAGAAATACTATTGCAGTATTACTTACGGATTGGAACTTAATAACTATAGTGAAACCAGAGGCTGCAACAGACAAAGCACCTTTATCACAAATCAAAGTACTACCTTTCAAAGAAAAGAAAGAGTGGAATCTATCTGCCAAATATAATATTGGTAAAAAGTTAGATGAAAAAACAGAAGATAAAGCAGTTTCAAATGAAGGTCAATAATAATAATGCAAGTACAAAACTTTACCGATTTCTTATCTGAACAAACTTTAGATAGAGAAAACAAACCAATCACAATTGCAGTAATTACTAAAACTAATCCTGACTTAAAGAAAAGAAAAGTCGGTGGTAAGGAAGGTAAAGAACTGACGGTTAAGTTAATCAATGACGCTTGCGAAAAATTAAAGATTAAGTGTATAGTTATTGAAACTAGACACGCTATTATCACAGGTAAAGACGAAGAAAAAAATACTTTAACCGTTTATAACTATGACGGCAAAGATACTGAACATACATTTATAGGTAAAGATACCGTTTGTATTACTAGAGCAGGTTCTGTAGAAGACGAAAGTGGTTTATCAATTGTATCTGCTTTCCAGAACTCTGGTTCATTTATGTGTAATACAAGAAACGCAATGTTAACTTGTAATAACAAACTTACTTCTGCTTTACTATTTGAGAAGTTTGGTATACCAACACCTAAAACAGCATTTATATCTAACGAAAAAAATATAGATGACGCATTAGAATTAATTGGTGGTATAGATAAGTTTCCTGTAATCTTAAAGTCATTAACTGGTACACAAGGTATTGGTGTTGTTAAGGTAGATAGTTATGATGGACTAGTATCAACTATTCAGGCACTATGGAAACACGGTGCAGAATTGTTAATACAAGAATTTATGCCAAGTGATTTTGACATTAGAACATTTGTAGTAGATAACAAAATCTTTGCAAGTACAAAAAGAATTCAAGGCTCAGACGATTTTAGAACTAATACACATAGAGGTGCTGACGCTGTTCCTTATAAGTTGAAAGACGAGGAAATAGAGGTCATACTCCGTGCTAGCAGGGCGTCCAAGGCGTATCTATGTGGAGTTGACCACATTATACACAAAGGAAAACCTTATGTATTAGAAGTCAATGGTTCACCTGGTACTGGTGCAGAATACGAAGGATATGTTTATAAAGACTTCTATTCGGATCCAGAAAATAGTGGTGCAATCAAAGGAGATAAACTGGTAACTAACTTAATTAAATGGTTATCAGAAAGAAAGAATTGGGACAGACAATCTATTTCAGAAGTAGGTTGGTTAGAAACAATAGAAGTAGGCGACATCGGTAAGATGAGAGCAAAAATGGATACTGGTAACGGTGCTCACGCTTGTTCAATGCACGCTGAAAATATTAAAGTAGAAGGTAAAAAGGTAACCTGGAAGTATAATGGTAAGACATATTCAGCACCGAAGTACGGGGAGAGTAATGTCTTTCGTGCAAATGCAGAAGGTGAAGAACCATCAGAAGTTAGAACAACAATTAAGTTAGACCTTACCTTTAACGGTTTCACATATCCTGATATAGAATTTGGACTTGACCAACGACCAAGGTCTGGTTCAGATGTATTACTGAATAGAGAAGTAATCAGATTATTCAATGCGTCTGTTAATCCTAATAGAACATTTGTTTTATCAAAACGATTACCACCTATTGACAAAGACTAACAATTAATATATAATGGAGATATTATGCAAAAAAATATAAAGATAGTACGAATAATTACAGGTGAAGATATAATTGGCGATTTCAGTCAAGGCAATGGTGAAGTAGTTGTTAAAAAACCTTACATCATTTATCCAACATCAGCGCCTAAACCAGGCGAAGCAATTAAATTTGGTATGTTCACATACATTCCGTATGCTGAAACAGAAGAAATAAAATTTAAAGACGATAAGATTATAACGGTAGTAGAACCTAAACAGGATTTACTTGCGTCATATGAACAATCAGTTTCTAAAATTTTAACTGGACCAGGTTTAATAACTTAATGAGTGATAGTATCCAAACAAAGGATACTATAACTATTAACTTCATAAGTAAGAACGGCAAGACACAACAAGTTATAGTACCTACAGGTTATACAATTATGGAGGCGGCAAGAACATTTGCCGAACCTACGATTGATGAAGTACCAGGCGATTGTGGTGGGTGTACTGCTTGTGGTACTTGTCATATTAATATACGAGAGGACATTGACAAAGTAGGAAGAGTAGAGTATAATAGTTTAGAAAATGAGATATTAGAAATGAATATGGAATATGATAGAATGTATTCCAGACTAGGTTGTAATGTTATGTTAGAAAAGAAACATAACAATTTGAAAATATATTTGAGAAGTATGGAGAGTGTGTAGTGAATTTTTATAAAGATGTAGTTGAACATAGAGGTAAGTTGTTGGTTCGTGGTATACACGATGGACAAGAGTTTAAAGAAAAGATTGCCTTTAGACCTACAATGTATGCACAAACACAAGAACAAACTAATCATAAAACTCTACAAGGCAACAATCTAAAACCTATTACCTTTGAAAGTATTTCAAAAGCAAGAGAATTTAAAAGAAGTTATGCAACTTCTAATAGTCCACTATATGGTAATGATAGATGGCACTTTCAATATATCAGTAAAGAATATCCAAAACAGATTGAGTTTGATAAGTCTTTAATTAAAATCTTTACAATTGATATTGAGACAACTGCTGAAGGTGGTTTTCCTGATGTAAATAATCCGACAGAAGAAATTATTTGTCTTACAATTAAAAATCAATCTAACAAGCAAATTATTACTTGGGGTACTAAACCATTTCTTGTCAAACAAGATAATGTTACCTATGTAGAATGTGCTAATGAAAAACAATTGTTAATGGAGTTTTTCAAATTCTGGATGAAGAACTATCCTGATGTTATCACAGGTTGGAATACTAAATTTTTTGATATACCTTATCTATGTAATAGAACTAAAAAACTTGTAGGTGATAAAGTTATTAATAAACTATCGCCTTGGGGTTTAATTGAAGAAGAGAAACTAACCGTTAGAGGTAGACAACAAACAATATTTAAGATTACAGGCATATCTAATTTAGATTACCTAGACTTGTACATAAAATTTATTCCACAAAGACAAGAAAGTTATAAACTTGATTATATCGCAAAGGTAGAATTAGGTGGTGATGGTAAAGATAATAATCCATATGAAACTTTTAGAGAGTGGTATAAGAATGATTTTCAATCTTTTGTTGAATACAATATCAAAGATGTTGAACTAGTTGATAGACTAGAAGATAAGTTAAGATTGATTGAATTGATTATGACTATGGCCTATGAGGCAAAAGTTAATTATACAGATGTGTTTTCAGAAGTTAGACTTTGGGATACATTAATTTACAATCATCTATTAAAAGATAATATACATATTCCACCTCGTACTGATAATATTAAAGAAGAGAAATATGTCGGTGCATATGTTAAGACACCACAAGTTGGTCAACATAAATGGATTGTATCGTTTGATATTAACTCACTATATCCTCACTTGATTATGCAATATAATATTAGTCCTGAAAAGATGATTGGTGTTAAATCTAATGGTATATCTGTAGACAGAATGTTAAAACACGCTACACCTCTTACTCATTTACAAACAGAAGGTGCAACTATTACACCTAATGGTGCAATGTTTAAAACAGATAGTCAAGGTTTCTTACCGAAGATTATGGAAGGTATGTATAATGATAGAGTACATTACAAAGGTTTAGAGTTTCAAGCAAAGAAAGACTTTCAAAAAACAAAAGACCCAATCTATGAAAAAGAAATATCTCGTTGTCATAATATTCAATGGGCAAAAAAGATTTCATTGAATAGTGCTTACGGTGCTATTGGTAATCAGTATTTTAGATTTTACAATGTCAATCAAGCGTCAGCGATTACAACTGCTGGGCAGTTTATTATTCAATATGTTGAAGAGAAGGTAAACAAATATGTAAATGATATATTACAAACAAAAGATAAGATTGATTATATCGTTGCTTCTGATACTGATAGTATATATTTGTGCCTAGATAAATTAGTAGAAAAGTTTTGTAAAGATAAAACTAAAGAACAGAAATTAAACTTTGTTGATAAGGTTGCAAAAGGTAAGATAGAACCATTTATTGAAAAGTGTTTTGAAGAAATCGCTAGTTATACAAATGCCTTTCAACAGAAGATGGTTATGAAACGAGAAGTTATCGCAGACAAAGGTATCTGGACTGCCAAGAAAAGATATATGTTGAATGTGTTAGATGAAGAAGGTTTCCGTTTTGAAGAACCTAAACTAAAGATTATGGGTATTGAAGCAGTAAAATCTTCAACACCAGAAGTTTGTCGTATTGCAATTAAAGAAGCAATCAGATTGATTATGAATAAAGACGAAGACGCATTACATAATTATATTTCAGATTTCAAAGAGACTTATAAGAAATACGAACCTGAGCAGATTGCATTTCCTAGAAGTTGTAATAATTTGAGAAAGTACTCATCATCAAGTGATATATTCATCAAAGGTACACCTATTCATATCAAAGGTAGTTTGATTTATAATTGGCACTTGAAGAATCAGAATTTAGACCACAGGTATCCATTGATACAAGAAGGTGATAAAATAAAATTTATATTGTTGAAAGAACCTAATCCTTTCAAGTTTAATGTGTGTGCTTACTTGTCCACATTACCTAGAGAGTTTAAGTTGCAAGACTATATAGATTATGAGGTGCAGTTTGAAAAAACATTCCTAGACCCAATGAGATTTATTCTTGGTGCAATAGGTTGGCACGCTGAACCACAAGCAAGTTTGGAACAATTTTTCGGATAATGCCATACGATTTATTTACGATATGGTTATGTTTATTGATTGGTTACAATCTTGGAAGAACAATAGCATATACAAGAATTACAACACCAGCGTTTTTGTTATCTTGTATATTAATTAAAATAGCAACTATGAGTTAAAGATGAAATTTTTTAAAGATAAGACAGATAATTTTTTTAGATGGGTTAATGGAACTGAACTAGTAGAGTTAGATGACATTGATGTATCAGAGGATCCAGTAAGACCTGAACTAACATTAGGTTGGCGTATTACTAAAGGTAGAAAGATATTTGGTTTAAAATATAATGAAGAGATTGAAGGCATTATTTGTATTGCGTTTACAAATGATATTCCTACAACTATAAAAGAGTTAGATATGATGTCTGAACTTGCAGACTTAAAAAACGAGAAACGAAATGCAATCGCATATACGGTATGGTCTCGTAAACGAGGTGCAGGTAAAGAGATTATTAATAAGGTATTAGAATATGCAAAAGCAAATCATATTGAAAGAGTGGTAACACTATCACCTCTTACACCTATGGCAACACACTTTCATATTCGTAATGGTGCGAAACAAATATTAATTAACAAAGAGACGCAAAATTTTGAGTATAAACTTACCGAAAAAAAAGTATAGTGTAATCTATGCAGACCCACCGTGGTCTTTTAAATCGTTTAGTCCGAAAGGTGATGACAGAAATCCTAGTCAACACTATCAGACTTTAGAACTTAAAGATATAACAGACTTACCAGTAAAAGATATTGCAGATGACAATTGTACTTTATTGATGTGGGTTGTTGACCATAGTTTAGATTTAGCATTTGATGTAATAGACGCCTGGGGTTTTCAGTATAAGACGGTAGGATTTACTTGGGCAAAAACAAATAAGAACAAACTAGGTTTCTTTACAGGTTTAGGATATTGGACTAGAGGTAATCCTGAAATGTGTTTACTTGCAACTAAAGGTAAACCTAAAAGACAATCTAAAGCAGTACCACAATTAGTCGTATCACAAAGAGAACGACATAGTAAGAAACCAGATATAATGTATACACATATTGAAAACTTATTAAACGGTCCGTACATTGAACTCTTTGCAAGACAGAAGAGAGAAGGTTGGGATAGTTGGGGGAACGAAGTATGAATGCTTTAGCTGAACAATTAGGATATAAAAAGAAAAACAAAATTCAACAATTAAAACTAGACAACTGGTTATGTTTAGGACAGATATATAAAGACCCAGGTTATGTACATCTACCAGAAGTAGCATTGAAAGTTAAGTTTGCAGTATCAAAACAAGAACGACAAAATTCTTGTGGCAAAATATACATTATTACTTGTGATGATACAATAGTTAAGATTGGTGGTAGTCAAACTAAAGGTGGTATTGAAGGTACAATCAATGCTTATCTAGGTGGTTTTAGAGAAGGTAATTCTAAAAGAACTTATGCAGTATGGAACTATATCAATCAACAAGTCAAAGCAGGTAAAACAATAGAAGTTTATTACTATAATCTACCACAAGTTAGAGTTGAAATTCAGAAGATGAATGGCGACTATCAACAGCATTACATTAGTGTAGATTATCATACGATTGAAAAGAGTTATGTAGACGAATATAAATTACTGAATGGTAACTATCCTTACCTAAATGTACAAGAGAGTAATACTAAATGGGAAGACCTTGGATTAAGTGAAGGTTGGCCAGGTATGGGTGCTTGACGAAGTATGATAATTGAAACAAAAAATTTAGATAAAAACGAGGAATACTTTACTAGTAGTCCTATATATTTCTTAACAAATAACTTACCACTAACAAAATTCTTTCATATCTTATCTAGTACACAGGTAGCATATGGTACTAATATAGAAAAAGAATTAAGAGATTTTATATTAGATAATCGTAGTGATGTTCAATGTTGTAATTATTATGAGTTTAAAGGTAAAGATGAAGGCATTTGGATAAACAAAGATAAGAAAATGATTGCTGGTAAACTACCAGATATTATTATCTACAATGCAAATGATAAAATTATCACTAATGCTGAAATTAAAATAAGAGCAGATAGAACTAGTGGTAAAGGTATACCAAATGATATTGATGGTAACAGAAAAATATGTGAAGAACTACAATCAAAATTTAGTGATTTTAAAATAGATAATATAGTGGTTACCTTATTTGAACCACAAGGTGCCGGTAATATAAAAGTGTGGGAAAGACTTGGTGCAAATGTTGTATTAGGTAAAGACTTTCTAAAAGATTATTTTAATTTAGAATTTTCAGACTTTAGAGAAAGACTAAATCGTAATACTGAAATTAATAATAAAACAATATTAAAACTAATTACAGATGTTAAAAAATCAACACAAAATCAGTTAAAAGATAAAACCTTTATTAGTAAAGGTCCATTAGAAAGATTTGAATAGGTGCTTGACAATGCAGTTTTTTTATAGTATACTCTTTGTATTAATCGTTTATTTACCAATAATTTTAATTTTAATAATGTGGAACAATGAATATACTAGACCTTAAACAATACGCTGATGAAAATGGTTTGCCTATTATGGACACTATCCAGTTTGATAGATGGACAGAAGAACTAGGTAAAGAACGATTTAGAGAATTACTTTCAGAATACATTGCTACTGAAAGACCAAAGTTTCCTTTGAAACAAATATCATATGAAGATATGAGACAAAGTATTATTGGTCTATCAAAGTTTGACACTTCAAAGATATGTAAACCAGTAGAACAAGTTGAGAAAAAAGTATTTGAAAAATATGATGACTATGAATATGACTTTAAAAGATATGGTTTAGGTTTGATTGACGCTCCATCAACTTACAATGTATCATCTAATTATTTTCATCAACATTTAAGATTGAATTGTAGTAGTTATGGTTTTAGAGCACCTATTGATGTATGGGAGAATGGCACACCTAAAGATATATGGCGTTGTCTAGGTCCTATCTGGCGTGGTATTAATAGTGAACGACATTTAAAAGAAGGTACATATATGAGTGCCTTTAGATTAGGTACATATATTGCAACACAATTTAAACCTGTTGTTGCAAAAACTTTATATGATATGACAAAGGCAAGAACGGTACTAGATACTTCTTGTGGTTGGGGCGATAGACTTGCAGGTTTCTTTAGTAGTAATGCAGAAGAGTATTATGGTTGCGACCCAAACCCTAACACATATAAACAATATATGAAACAGATTGAAGAGTATAGCAAATTCTTTCCTAATAAAAAAGTTAAGATATATAATTGTGGTGCAGAAGATTTACCTTATGATGAATTACCAGATATAGATTGTGCCTTTACAAGTCCACCATACTTTAGTACTGAACAATATAATAAAGGTGGTGAGAAAGAAGAAAATCAATCGTGGTTTAAATTCAACGAGTACGAGAAGTGGCGTGATGATTTCTATTTACCTGTTGCAGAAAAGACTATGAAGAAATCAAAGTTTATGTTAGTCAACATTATGGATCCAAAGATTAAGAATGTTAGATACAGGTCAAGTGATGAATTAATAAATAGTCATAGAGAAAAGTTTTTAGGTCAAATCGGTATGGTTATTATGCAACGACCTCAAGGTAATGCAAAGTTTAAAACTAAAGAAGAACTGAACGAATTTATGGCAATGAAATATATTGAGAATGTTTGGTGTTTCGGTCCTAAAGATTATGATTTCTTTAGTGGTAGTAGAAAAGGTACATTAGAAAACTTTTTATGATAACTATGATAAAAGAAGAAGATTACAAAGATTTAAAACCATATTGGGATTATCAAAGAAAAGTTGCATATAATAAAGAACAAGTGTTCCAAATGGTAGGTAACTTTGAAGGAAGAGTATTTAATTCAGAAGGTGCAGTATCACTAGACGAGTTTAGAACAAACTTGTGGAATAAGATACCATCAGAAGAATATGAAGACCCACCGAAAGATTGGGTTCCAGAAGATGAGAACTTGCGATTAGAAAATGAAGTATACAAGCCTGGTCGTAAAGTTATTCTCAAAGCAAAAAGAGTACAGGCTGTTGACAAATAAGCTATATTAGTATACAATGTAGACAATTGAATGGAGTAATCTATGAGTGATTTTTTAAAAGACATAATAAAAGAAACTGGCAATGAATATGCCACACTTGCAAGTGAAGGTGTGGATGCTGGTGATGTATCAAATTTTGTTGATACAGGTTGTTATTCATTAAACGCCTTACTATCAGGCAGTATCTATGGTGGTATGCCAGGTAATAAGATTACAGCAATCGCTGGCGAAGCTGCAACAGGAAAAACTTTCTTTGCATTAGGTATCTGTAAACATTTTTTAGAAGCAGACAAAGACGCAGGTGTTATTTACTTTGAAAGTGAAAGTGCCGTATCTAAAAATATGATTGAAGATAGAGGCATTGATAGTAAAAGATTTGTCGTTGTACCAGTTGCAACCGTACAAGAATTTAGAGCACAAGCAATCAAAGTAGTAGACAAGTACCTAGAACAACCAGAGAGTACTAGAAAACCTATTATGTTTGTATTAGATAGTTTAGGTATGTTATCTACTACAAAAGAAATGGAAGATACTGCTGACGGTAAAGAAACAAGAGATATGACAAGGTCACAAATTGTCAAATCTACATTTAGAGTTTTAACATTAAAACTTGGTAAAGCAAATGTTCCTATGATTATGACCAATCACACATATGATGTTATTGGTTCTATGTTTCCTCAAAAAGAAATGGGTGGTGGTTCAGGATTGAAATACGCCGCTAGTAATATTGTTTATCTATCAAAGAGAAAAGTAAAAGACGGCACAGAAGTTGTCGGTAATATTATTCATTGTAAAAACTACAAGTCAAGGTTAACAAAAGAAAATTCTATAATTGATGTATTGTTAACTTATACAAAAGGTTTAGACAAGTACTATGGACTATTAGATATTGCTGTTGAAGCTGAGATTTTCAAAAAAGTATCTACTAGAATTGAAACACCTGATGGTAAGAAAGTGTTTGGTAAAACAATCATTGACAATCCAGAAGAGTACTTTACAAAAGAAGTATTAGAGAAGATAGATGAAGCAACAAAAAGAAAATTCCTCTACGGATAAAAGATACACCTTTGCACAAAGACCAGGAGACGATTTTAGTTGTATAAAAATTGTTGAAGGTAAGTACAAAGATGTTATATACAAGTACGGCAAGGTACAATTTGCACAAGAAGAAAACGCAGATGGTAAATTGCCTTTGCAGTTTGAATGGACTCTATTAAAGAAACCAGAAGAACTAGACTTGGATATTGACAAAGAAGCATTTTTAGTGTATATTGGTGATATATTAATTGAACTTTTAGATGAGAGAATAAATGATGGAACAATCCTTGATGACAAATAGACTTGAAGACACAATACTGACAAACTTAATATTCAATGAAGAATATACTAGAAAGGTATTGCCGTTTTTAAAAGATGAGTACTTTGGAACAAGAAGTGATAAAATTTTATTTCTTTCAATCTATGATTTCATAACTAAATATAATAATCTTCCTACAAAAGAGACCTTGATTATAGAATTAAACAATCGTAAAGATATTAACGAGGAAGAGTTTAAAGCTATTAAAACAACAATAAACGGATTAACTCCACAAGAGAGTGATATACAATGGTTGTTTGACACTACGGAGAAATTCTGTAAAGACAAGGCGGTAAACAATGCAGTACTTAACGGCATTAAAATCTTGGATGGAAAAGACAAGGAAAGAAATGCAGAAGCCATTCCTTCAATTTTATCTGAAGCTCTTGCTGTGTCTTTTGATAATCACATTGGGCACGATTACATTGGGGATGCAGATGATAGATATGATTATTACCACAGGAAAGAATTAAGACTTCCTTTTGATTTACAATATTTCAATAGAATAACTAAAGGCGGTGTGCCACAGAAGACATTGAATGTATGTCTTGCCGGTACCGGTGTAGGTAAATCTTTGTTTATGTGTCACCTCGCTGCTACTTCATTACTTGAAGGTAAGAATGTTTTATACATTACAATGGAGATGGCAGAAGAAAGAATCGCAGAAAGAATTGATAGTAATTTATTAGATGTAACCACAGATGACTTACACGCTTTACCTAAAGATATGTTTGATGACAGAATTAAAAAGTTAAAAGCAAAAAGTCCTGGTACATTAATCGTCAAAGAATATCCAACAGCGTCTGCTCATAGTGGACACTTTAAAGGATTATTAAATGAACTTGCATTAAAGAAAAGTTTTAAACCTGATGTTGTATTCATAGATTATCTTAACATATGTGCTTCAAGTAGATTTAAAGGTGGTAACATATCATCTTATTTCTATATCAAAGCAATTGCAGAAGAGTTAAGAGGTCTTGCAGTAGAATTTAAATTACCTATATTTACTGCTACACAAACAACAAGAAGTGGTTTTGTATCTACTGATATTGGATTAGAAGATACTTCTGAAAGTTTTGGTCTACCTGCTACTGCTGACTTTATGTTTGCTTTGATGACTAACGAAGAGTTAGATAGTCTTAATCAAATGAAAGTAAAACAATTGAAGAACAGGTATAGCGATCCCTCAATCAATCGTAGTTTTATTATTGGCGTTGATAGAAGTAAGATGAGATTGTATGATGTAGAGCAAAAAGCACAAAACATTGTAGACGCTAATCAGGAGAAAGAATTTGCTGAAGACCCTTACGACAAATTTTCAGATTTTAAAGTATAAACTTATGCCTAGAAAAAACACAAAACCAATGAAGCAAAAACAAAGTAGACTGCTAGAGCCTGGCGAGAAACTACACTATACGAAGACAATGGTTAAGAAGAGAGGTAAGATTTACTGGAGAGTAATAGAAAAACCTACTAATGTTATTGTCAAAGACTTCTTTTTTGAAAAGGATGCTAGGTCACTAGTTAGATTTCAGAATAAAGAAAGAGTATGGGAAGTTAACGGAGGCATACCTCATTTTCTTTGTGAAATGCAACCAAAATAAATTCATTTTTTTTTACTTTTTGCTCGTTTTTTGCTTGACACTACGCTATGCGTGTGTTATAGTATATACATAATCAATGATGAAAGAAGGATATACTATGAATTTTCCAAACACTAACTCAAACGACCCAATCAATTTCTTGTCTGCTAACAATGGTGAACTTGAAATAACTACTGAACAAGGTCTTATCTACAACACAGCGAAAGTAGAGACTATCGCTAAAATCATTACTAATCATACAATGCCTATTGACGGTGTTATGTCTTCTTCAACTATGGACTTTGCAGATGAAGAAGGTTTTGACACTTATGACGGTGCAAGTAAACTATGGGAAAAGGCAGTTGATATGGTTATCGCACAACAAACAATAGCCGCTTAATCAGTTTCGCCACCGTGGTGAAATTGGTAAACACAACGGACTTAAAATCCGTCGGAGTAATCCTTACCGGTTCAAGTCCGGTCGGTGGCACCAATCTGGAGTATGGCCTCGTAGCTCAACTGGATAGAGCACCAGTCTTCTAAACTGGATGTTGCAGGTTCAAGTCCTGCCGAGGTCGCCAGCTTGACAAATCAATAAATATGTAGTAGTATAAGAGAGAATACAAATGGAGAATTAACAATGGCAGTTTTTAAGAAGAACGATTTTATAAGAGACAATAAACCATATGAAGCCAAGAATGGTAAGTATGCTGGTAAGTCTCGTTTTGAAATTGTACAATTAATGATTAACGCAAAAGAAAGATTTGTTGAAGGTGCTACATCTAGTGGTCGTAAACTAGAAGGTATCGCAATTGTATCAAAACCTAATTCTTGGCCTTGTGTTATTCAAGTCAAATCTTCTACAGGAAGTAAGATAGAAGAAATATCTCTTACACAAATTTATAAGTCACCACTATTTGGTGGTGGAGGTGGTTCAGGTGGTGGTGCAGCTGTGACCGCAATTACTGAAAGTGGACAATGTTATTATTGTTCATTAGCATTTAATGTTAAAAAAGGTCCAATAAAGTTATCAGACATTACAGACGCCAATATGGAAAAGGCTTCTCGTTATGTACAGGCTACCGTTGCTTATACAGCATTTAAAGATAGAGTACCATCAGATTGGATTGAAAGTGGTACATTTATAAAAACAGCAAACGAAATTTATAAAAAGTATTCATCAAAGGTTACAGGTGGTGTTTACTTTCATAGAGGCAGTACTTTTATGGGTAAAGTATATGCAGCTAAAAAAGAAGTAATAAAAATAGATAAACAAATGGCACAGAAAGATGGTAGAGCACCATTAGCACCAGGTAGTTTTTCAGATGATAAATGGAATCCAGGTGATATATGGATGACTACAATGACACCAGGTTCGGATCCTCTTGCAATGTTTAAGCAAGATTGGGGAATACTAAATCAAGCAGTATTAGACAAAGCAGGTAGATTAAATACTCCTAGAACTTTCTTACTAGGTATCTCTCTAAAGAAATTAGGTAGTACCGTTAAGTTAGAAGAGTACAATGCTCCTGAAAGAGTGAAGTTAGTATCACACGATTATAAGAATTATGTATTTGGAAAAAATAACGATTTCTTTTCGTCAATTGATATGTATATGAATATGGGTAGTGCGAATGTTCAGTTTAGAGCATTTAACTCTTCTTCATCTTGGCAAGGAGAGATAAAAGGATTGAGTGCTGCCGGTGGTAAAATCGGTGGTGGTAATTTAAATTTCTATTGTGAGAAACACATACGAAAATCTATAGGTTCACAAGGCTTATTATCTGGTTGGAAAGAAACACCAAGTAGTCAAGTCAAGTTAAATGATATGTATGTCCTATATAAGAAGTATGCGAAGAATCCAGTAGATGTTAAACCGTTTATCAAACAATGTTTAGATAAAGGTGGTAGTTTTATATTCAGTAAGAATATGTGTCTACTATTTTTAGATACTATGATGAGTGCAACATCAACACAAAGAAATAAAGTATGTACGGATATTATAAAATACGCAGCTTCCAGTACTGATTTATCTTCTTTCTTTGTTAAGGTGTCATAAGACTTATAAATAGTAGCACAACGAAGTGAAGACTTATATTAATGGATAGTTTATTTGTATATGGAAAAAATGAAGGACAAAAATGTTTAGTTTTAAAGGATATTCTAGCTCGGGTACGAACACACACCTTGAGCATTTAGAAGACGAAATAATTAATAACGGTGCCAAAGGCGGTAGAAACGCAATAGCGTTCTTACAATCTTTGCAGAAAATGTTAACAGGTAATGTTAGCAATAGAGTAAATGTAACCGTTAAGTGGGACGGCGCTCCTGCGATAGTATGTGGAACTAATCCTGAAAACGGCAAATTCTTTGTCGGTACAAAATCTGTATTCAATAAAACTCCTAAAATCAATTACACTTCAGCAGACATAAGAAGAAATCACCCAGGTGGTGTTGGTGCAAAATTAGAAGTTGCATTAAGAGAATTGAAAAAATTAGGTATAAGAGGCATTGTCCAAGGTGATTGTCTCTTTACTAATGAAGATAAGAAAGTGAATAACATTGACGGACAATCAATGATTACCTTTACTCCTAATACTATAACATATGCTATGCCTGTTAATAGTGCTGTCGGTCGTAAGATTGCTCGTGCTAGAATGGGCATAGTGTTTCATACACAATATGTTGGTGACAAAATGGATAGCTTAAATGCTAACTTTGGTTATGTTAAAGGAATCAGAAGTGGTAGTGTATGGGTACCAAGTGCAGAATACAAAGACACTAGTGGTAGTGCAAGTTTCAATCGTGCTGAAGTTTCACAATTCAATGCTCAGTTAAGAATGGCACAAGGTAGTTTACAAAAAGCAGGACCTATGTTAAATCAGTTTGATAGTAATGACGAGTTAGGCGTAGGTATGAAAATTAAAACATATTTCAATAGTATCGTTAGAGGTACACAAGGTATGGGTAGTGTTAAATCACTAGTAGATGGTTTTGAACCATACTATACAAATTTCATTGACAAAGAAATAGATAGTAGAAAAACAGAAAAAGGTAAAGCACCTTACATTAAAGCAAAAGCAGATAATATAAAATTTATTCAAAGAAATAAACAATCATTATATTTCGCCATTGCAACATACATCACATTACAGAATTGTAAAAACATTATAGTACGAAAAATAGCACAGATACAATCTATCGGACACTTTTTAAGAACCGATACTGGTTTTAAGGTAACATCACCTGAAGGTTATGTTGCAACAGATAAGATTGGTAATGTAGTTAAACTCGTAGACAGATTAGAATTTAGTAGAGCAAACTTTACGATTGCTAAAGATTGGGTGAAAGGATAATATGGAAACTTTTAAATCATATTTGACGGCATACCTGAATGAAGCAAAACAAACAAGAGTTATTATAATGGGTGGTCCAGGAAGTGGTAAATCAACTTATAGTGAATACATTACAAGACACTTTAGTATTAAACATATTTACCCAGGTGGATTATTAAGAAAAGAAATTGACAAAGGTGGTTCTGATGGACAAATGATTAAAGATTTATTAGACAAAGGTAAGTTTGCACCTAACGATATAGTTTTAAAATTAGTGAAGAACGCATTAACAGAAAAGGATGCTAGTAAAGGTTATGTACTAGATGGTTATCCTAGATATATGCAACAAGTAAGAGATATGGAAAAGAATAGTATCAATTATGATGTTGTTGTATACCTTGATGTAAGTAAAGAAGAAGTGATTAGAAGACTTACGAAGAGAGGAAGAAAAGATGATAAGCCAGATATTATTACTGATAGAATCAATCTCTACAACAAAGAAACCGGACCGGCGATTGAACACTACAGAAAAAAACCAGGTTTCATTTCTATCAAAGCTGAAGGAAAAGAAGCAGGCGATATTGCGAAAGATATTATAAAGGAGATACAAAATGCAATTTAATGAATACCAAACTCTAGCTGCTAACACAGCAATTTATCCACTTGCAAGTAAGGTAACTTATCCTGCATTAGGATTATGTGGTGAAGCAGGTGAAGTAGCAGAAAAAGTTAAAAAGAATATTAGAGACGGTGCAAGTCCTACATTTAAAGAAGATATGAAAAAAGAATTAGGTGATGTGTTATGGTACATATCAGCACTTGCGAGAGATTTAGATATTGATTTAGATACAATCGCACAATTAAATTTAGAAAAATTAAAAGACAGACAAGAAAGAAACAAGATACAAGGTAGTGGAGATGACAGATAAGTATAGACCTTTACCTGATAACATAACAATAAAGTTATCGCCAATAGAAGGTTTTGGTTTATTTGCAACAGCAACGATTGATAAGATGACAGATTTAGGTATCTCTCATTTGACTATGGGTAGAGAAATTTATAGAACACCACTTGGTGGTTTTTTAAATCATAGTGATAAACCTAATTGTCAAAAGATAGAAGTTGATGGAAAATATTATATACAAACATTAGAAGATATAAAAAAAGGAGAAGAGTTAACTTTAAAGTATACTCTATATAAAGTATGAAAACTTTTAAACACATAATACAAGAAGGCGTTTACGACCCAGGTATATTTAAAGCGTTCTTTTTAGCAGGTGGTCCTGGTTCTGGTAAGTCTTATGTTACCAATAGAACAACTGCTGGTATGGGTTTAAAATTAGTTAATTCAGATGTCAGATTTGAAATGTATTTAAAGAAGGCAGGTCTCTCATTAAAAATGCCTGATAAAGAAGCAGACGCTAGAGACCCATTGAGAGCAAGAGCAAAACAAATTACAGGCGACCAGATGGACTTATATATTAGAAATAGATTAGGTCTTGTCATTGACGCCACAGGTAGAGACTATGACATTATTAATAAACAAAGAAGTATGTTAAGAATGTTAGGTTACGATACTTATATGATGTTTGTAAATACGAGTTTAGAAGTTGCATTACAAAGAAACAAAGTTAGAACTAGAACCGTACCTGAAACTATTGCAACGAAGAGTTGGAATGTTGTACAAAGTAATATAGGTAGATTTCAAAATCTATTTGGTACTGGTAGTATGATTGTAGTTGATAATAACAATGCAAGTGAAGATACACTTAACAAAGTTTACACACGAATTAGAGGACTCGTTAGAAAACCTGTTCAAAATTATGTCGCAAAGAAATGGATAGAACAAGAACTAGCGAAGAAAAGAAATGCCAGATAATTTTCAAAAGAAACATAGAATGGACTATGTTAAAGAACTATTAAAGAAGTGCAAGTCTGTAGCAGAAGACTTGAATGATTTGACACACCCTAAAGTTGACGACAAACCTGTACAGAATATTGTTGGTGACTGGAAGAAAATTGATGTTAAAGCACCTTCTGAAAATGATAGTCCTGAAACTAAAAGAGAATTAGAAATGATGACTGAACTATTTAAGAAAAGAACTAGTGCAGTAAAAGAGAGTGTAAAGAACCACGACCAAGAAACATTTTATGGTATTGAAGAATACTTAATGAAATATAATTTAGAATATGATAAGAAAGATATATCTGAATTAAAGAAAGCAGGTAGTGGTGTAGTTAGACATTACAAAAACAAATTTCAAAGACCAAGACCATATGAACTTGCAAAAGAAATGAATATGGATTTTGATAGTATGGAATTAATTTCTGATAGTATGAAGACACCAGCATATCCATCTGGTCATAGTCTACAAAGTAGATTGATTGCAGAATACTATGGTAAATTATATCCTAAACATAAAGAAAATTTAATAGAACTTGCTGATGAATGTGGTTACGGTAGAGTAGTTGCAGGTTGGCACTATCCGTCTGACCATACAACTTCTGTAAAGATTGCAGATAAGTTAATCAATATGGTAGATATTCAGGAAAGTATTATTGACATTCCTAGAAAAACATATGCACCTGCTGTATTTGATAATGCAGATACAAATAATCCTAAAATAAAAGCAAGTGTAGTAAAACAAATACAAGACCAAATCAAAGTATTTGAAAAAGAATTTCCAGTTATTAAGTATGGTTTGATTGGTTCTATTCTAACACATAGATATAGAAATGACGCAGACCTAGACATCAATGTATTATTTGATGTTCCTGAAAGTGAAAGAGTTGCAGAAAGAGAAAGACTATCTTTAGAATACCTTTCATCAAAGAATCCAAATAACATACAAGGTAAATTAATACCTGGTACAAAACATCCTATTAACTATTATTTTGTAACCGATGAAGCAACATATAAAGAACAAGAGAAAAAAGCAGACGCAGTATTTTCAATTACAAGGAATGTATTTGTTAAAAGACCTGAAGATTTTACTTTTAATATTGATGATTATATTGCTGACTTCAATAAGAAAGTACAAGAAATAGATGTAGTCAAAGGTGAACTAAAAAGAGACATTGTTGACTATGACGAATTAAAAGAATTAAGTCCTGACGATATAGAAAACTTACAAGCAAGAGTAGAGAGTAAGTTAGAAGAAATAGAAAATGATATAGAGGACATAATAAAGATTGGTGACGGTGTTGACGCAGAAAGAAGAAGTGCGTTTGATACAGATATGTCGCCAGACGAAATCAGAAAGTATAGTATTAAAAACAGATTACCTAAAAATGTAATCTATAAGATGTTAGAGAAATATCATTACATTACTTTCTTTAAGAAGTGCAAGAAGATTTTAGATGACGGTATAGTTACCGATAAAGAAATTGATAGTCTAAAAACTGAAGCAGTAGGCACACCTAAAAAACATATCGCATTTACATTTGGTAGATTTAATCCACCAACGATAGGCCACGAAAAGTTAATTAACAAAGTGGCGTCTGTAGGTGCAAATGATTATCTCATTGTGCCAAGTGGTTCGCAAGACCCAAAGAAAAATCCATTGAAAGTTGCTGACAAGATTAGAGTTATGAAATCTATGTTCCCTAGACACTCAAGCAAGATAAAACAAATTGCAGGTGCAAGAACAGCTATTGAAGTCATCAATAAATTAAATGGAAAAGCAAATCAAATAACAATGGTAGTTGGTTCAGATAGAGTAAGAGAATTTGAAACACTACTAAACAAGTACAACGGTGTACAAGCAAGAGGAACAAATTACGAGTTTGATAAAATCAATATCGTATCTGCTGGCGAAAGAGACCCAGACGCTGAAGGCGCTATGGGAATGTCAGCAAGTAAAATGAGAGCTGCGGCTCAATCTAATGACCTTAAATCTTTTAAGCAAGGTCTACCTACATCTTTTAGAGACAAAGATAAACTATTTGGATTAATTAGAAAAGGAATGAACTTGGCTGCAGGTTATACTGGACCAGGTATCGGAACATATCAACCTATCGCTAGTGTTGAAAGCTTTACTAAATGGCATTTAAGAGACTTGTATATCCGTGAACAACTATTTAACATAAACGATAGTGTTGAAGACCAAGAACAAGAGATTACAGGTAAAGTAATTCGTAGAAGTACAAACTATGTTGTATTAGAAGACAATAATTCTAACTTACATAAATGTTGGATATGGAATTGTATTCCACAGACTAACATAGATGAAACTAAATTACACGAAATTAATTTAAATGTAGACTATGGTTTTGAAGCAGTATCAGAAACGGAAGTCAAAATGAATGAAGAATACGGTAAGAAATTACCACAAGATAAAGATGTAAAAACTAAAAAAGGTACACAACCTAAAAAGTATTACAAAGATATGAAGAAAAGTGAAAAAGAAAAAAGAGCAAAACACTTTTCAAAACAAAAATATAAGAAGTCAGATAACGATAAAGATTACAAAGCTGCACCAGGAGATAAAGACGCAAAGACAACTACTAGTGTACATACGAAGAAATATCAACAGATGTATGGTAAGGAATCTTATGAAATAGGTAAAGATTATGCAGACCATACTAAAATTGTAACCCCAGGACAGCGTGCAGAAACAAGTCCAGAGACAATAAACCAAGAAGATATACAGAAATGGGCTTCTTCAAGTGAGACTATTGATAAATATAAGAAGAGATACGGAGAAGAGTATCAAGTAGAATTGAATGACGCTGTGAAAAAAATGGAGGAGAGATTGAAAGTACAATCTTTTAAAGAATATGTTAAGATTTAGTGATTATGCAGATAAGATAACGGTCTCGTTAAACTATCATATTGAGAATAGCATACCTCTAGCTGAGAACATATATAGAGTACATAGCGAAGAGTTTTATGCCTTGTTTAGAGAAGCAAGACATATGTTTAATGAAGGTCTATTACAATGCGAAAGTGAATGGGATAGAACTTTATTAGAAACAGACATTGGAGAATTTGCAGAATATGAAGGTATGAAAGTACCTTTAGATTGTCCGATACAAGAAGAAGACGAAAAGAATCCGCCTTTAAATAAACCAAAAAAAGGTGGACCTAAAAAGTTTTATGTTTTTGTAAAAGACGGAGATAAGATTAAGAAGGTTACTTGGGGAGACACTACTGGTTTAAGAGTTAAGTTAAACGACAAACAAGCCAGAAAATCTTTTGCTGCTCGTCATAAGTGCGACCAACAAAAAGATAAAACAAGTGCTGCCTATTGGGCTTGCAACTTACCTCGTTATGCGAAGTCATTAGGACTATCGGGTGGGGGTAACTTTTACTGGTAGGAGTTGACAATGGAATTTTATGATGAAAGACCGGACGAAACAAAAACGGACGATTTCTTTCAACGAAGTTTCGGACAAGACGCCAACGAAGAGAATTTAGTTTGGCACCGAGATAGACGAAATAGAACGATAAGAATTATTGCTGGAGTTAATTGGAAATTACAAATGGATAATAAACTCCCAGTCATTATGAAAGTAGGAGATGTTTTTGAAATACCAAAGGAAACATTTCATAGAGTACACAAAGGTGAAGGTAGACTAATAATAGAAATAAAGGAATTTTAGGAGAGAAATATAAGATGACAAGATATACACAAACAATGAGAGAAGCACTAGAAGAGGTGTGGGCAAACGATATTCAGATTGACGAAGGCAAGATGAAGACAATTGCTACTCTTTTTGACCAAGGTAAATCAGCTGAAGCAATTGCAAAACAAATGAAGTTGCCTGTTGCAACCGTTAAAACTATTCTAGGTGAAGAAGACATCAAGGAAGAACAACTGGTTGAATTTACAGACCAACAAATCAAAAAGTTAAAAGCAGAATATGCTGACCTTGCAGGTAAGAGAATATCTATCGCAAGAGCAAATCAGTTAAGAAACATCTTTGACAAAATTGCAGACGCACAACTTCCTAAACTCTTCAAAGCAGACATTCCTTTTATTTCAGCAATGGCAGTTAGTCGTATGATATCCAAAGGTATCAAAGTACCACAAGGTGTAAAACTTTCAGCATTTGAAAACAAGTCTTGGGACCAAGTTATTTTAGAATATACTGAATATGTAGAGTATATGGCAAAGAACGGTGGCGAGGCAAGTAAGATTGCAAATATGTTTAAAGGTAAAACAGGTGGTGGAGAAATTCACAAATCTGGTTCAGAAGTTAGAATTGATAGTGCAAAAGATGTAGAAGCAATCCATAAAAAAGTAATGGATAACTTCCCAGACACTAGAATACTAACTAAAGAAGAAGACGAATTACACGAAGGCACAGGAACTATTAAAGGTTTCACAAATGAAAAAGAGAAATCAAATATGGTTTCACTTGCAAAACAACACGGTCTAAAAGTATCAGATGTACCTGGTGGTATTGAACTAAAAGGTAATATGAGAAAGATACTAGATATGCAATTAGCAACTAGGTCTCACTTAAAGACTGAAAGTATTGAAGAAGCAGTACTTGCTGGAAGAGATTACAAATATTCTGGTAAAGGTCCTGTTGAAATCAGTAAAGCAAATTTCAAAAAAATTAATAAAGATTATAAGAAGACTACACCAGGACAAGAAATGATGGTAGTACTAGACCCGAAAACACACGGTACGGTATTAGCACCAGTTAAGTTTACAGAAGAAACAGAAAATGGTGAAGTTGAATCTGGTAAGATTAAGTTTAAAGACTTGAAGAAAGAGAAGAAAGATGAACCTAAAGTTGATGTAGACGCTCTTAAAGACCAGATAACTTTGTTAAAAACAAAATTAGAAAACGAAAAGAATAAAGCAATCAAACCAGAACCAAATCCTGATACAGGAGAAGTTCCATTACAAGTTGGATTAGCACAAAAGATATTAAGAGACAAACAAAAGAAAGAAGTAAAAGAAGAAGTTATTTCAGAAGGCTTTACTTCACAACAAATCAAAATGGCATACGGTATTGCAAACGATAAGAGATACAAAGGTGGCAATATGACAGGTGCTATTAAAGCAATTGAGAAACTTGCAAAAGGATTATCAGACCATCCAGATGTTCAAAAAGTACTACAAAGAACTAACGAAGGTTTTGCTTCAGACGCTCAAAGAAAGGCTGCTTTCGCAAATGGTTATAAAGAACCTAAGAACAAAAACGAAGAAGACGCTTACGATAAAGATGATGAGAAACCTAAGAAGAAATTTAAAGAAGCTTATGGTAAAAAGTTTGAGACTGATACGAAGCTTCAGAAGAAAGTAAAAACTGAAAACAAAAATCATCCTGCAAAAGAAATGTATGAAGCGATTGAAGGATTAAAAAATAAAGCAGAGAAATCTGGAATGCCATATGGTATTCTAAAGAAAGTATTTGATAGAGGAATGGCTGCCTGGAAAGGTGGACATAGACCTGGGGCTAGTCAACACCAATGGGCGTTTGCTAGAGTAAATTCATTTATAACTAAATCAAGTGGAACTTGGGGTGGGGCAGACAAAGACCTTGCCGCTAAAGTAAAAGGAAGCTAATATGTCATATTTAAAAAGTAAACCTGGTTCAGTTGAAGAAGCGATAACAGCTGCAGTAATGCAAGAGAAGTTATCTCCGAAACAACAGAAATTAGATAAGAACAATAACGGTAAGATTGATGGTTCTGACCTTGCAAAATTAAGAGCAAAGAAAGAAGATAACCACAATAAAGATATGTCCGGAGATACGGTTCTACCTAAATCACAAGAACCTAAAGACCCTATGAACATCAAGTCAAAAGAACCTGAAAAGAAAACTACTCTAAATGCGAGTAAATCAGACTCAATTGATGTTAATCCAAAGATAGATTATACAACATAATTACATCTTTTTGCTCATTTTGTGCTTGACAAAGCTATAGGAATGTGTTAATATAAAGCATAATGAAAAAAGGATATAAAACACTATGAAATTCAAAGAACTCCGAAGTGATGTTGTACATCAAGTCAAAAAACTATCATTAAAAAACGAAGCATTTAGACAAGACAATAAGAAGTTGCCTCGTATCTATTGTGATATGGACGGAGTCCTATGTAATTTTGAACAGGCTGCACAAAAGGCAGTTAAAATGCCTCTATCACAATGGGCATTAGAACCTAGAAAGAAATTTAAAACAATAAGAGATAAGTGGCAACCAATAATGCAGACTAAAAATTTCTGGTCTACATTACCTTGGAATCCAGGTGGTCAAAGACTTTGGTCTTTCATATCAAAGTATGACCCACATATCTTATCTGCTTATGTAGAACAGACTTCGGATCCTAGTTGTATTCCTGGCAAATCAAAATGGGCTAGAACAAAATTAGGTATGTCCGGTAGTAAAGTGAATTTAGTAAAACGAAGAGAAAAACAGAATTTTGCTAAAGTTGGTGGTATGCCAACAATTCTAATTGACGACTATATTAAAAACATCAATCAGTTTAGAGCAAGAGGTGGTATAGGTATTCATCATACTAGTACTGCTAAAACGATTTCTGAATTGAAGAAACTTGGTTTTAAATAGTCAATCTTATAAATATAAACGATTAATCATTAAGTTAACTTAAATTAATAAGGAGAGATACTATGAGTTTATGGGGATCAAGCTCCAGTGATGAAAGTAAACCTAAAAATCTTACTACAACTGAAAAAGCAGAAGTTTTTGCTAATGAAAAAGGTTGGGTTGTAAGAGCAGGGTCTGCTAGAACTGGAAACGGAAATACTTCCGCTACTCCTGAAGTACTAGTCGCAATTGGTGGATTAGCAACAGCATTAGCTGCCGCTACAATTTCATCAACTGAATGGGATATATCAGAATTTGATGTATCTGCTGGTGGTACTTTATCGGTAACGGTAAACTATAACGAACAAATAACGGTTGCAGGTTCGCCTACAATCGCAGTAACCAACTCACAAGCAGGTGGTGGTTCAGCTGCGTCATTAACATTGACGAAATCAGCTGCAACTGCTAACACGGTAACATTTACATTAGTTGTAGGTGCAGGTGGTTCAACTATTAGTGCAGATGATGTACTATCTATTGCGGCTCAGAATGTCGCTTTAGCAGGTGGAACTATTACTGATACGGTTGCTTCAAGTGCTGCTGCTGTCGCTATATCTGCTGGTGCAGGTTCTGGCGCAGGAACAATTACTGCTGTTGCGTAATAGATAATAAGAACAATAAAATTAAGAATATTAGGGGATCCTTTGTGGTCCCCTTTTTTATTTGTATAAATAGTATTAATGGTGCGTATATGATGTACGCAGTAGTTTACCACAATTAGTGGAATTATAGGAGAACAGAAATGGCAGACAAGAAAATTACAGCCCTAGATAACCTAGGCACATCATTGGCAGTAGAGGATTTATTCCATATTGTTGATGACCCCTCAAATACACCAATTAATAAAAAGGTAACAGCGAAAGATGTCTTTAATAACATCCCAACTTTTATCGGATTGACATCAACTAGTGAAGCATTAACTTCTACTAGTACAGCGATTGACACAACATCAGCAATTTCAGAAGTAGACCAATCTGGCGGTGCAACAGCACTTTCAATGGCAGATGGTGCTAACGGAATGATTAAAACAATTATTGCAGTAGGTACTGGTGGTAACGCCATCACTATTACACCAACTAATTTAAGAGGATATTCAACTATCTCTTTAAGTGGTGAAGGTGAAACGGTAACTTGTTTATTTAAAAATTCTAAATGGAATGTAATTGCACATAATGGTGCTACACTCGCATAATATTAATTAATTTGAGGAGAAATAATTATGGCTATATCACTTGGCGTAGTTGAGAAAGAATATAATCAACTATTTAAAGAAAGAGAAACACTAACTGAAAGTGTTAACAAACTAGAGAATGAACTAGCAAGTACAAAGTCTCGTTTAAATGCTTTGCACGGTGCAGTACAAGTACTAGAAAAGTTAATGCGAAAAGCAGATAGCGATTTGACATTAAGAGAAGCAGAAAAAGAATTAAAACCCGTTGTAGAGGAACAACCAAATGGATAAAATAACAGAAAAGTCAAAAACTTTGCAAGAAATTTTAACGGTTAATCCAAACGAGGTTAATACTGAAAATGACCTTAATGAATTTGAAGAAGATTTAGTACCTGGTACTAAAAAAGATAATAAAAAAGAAAAAGAGGAATAAATGAAAACTTTTAAAGAACACTTAAAAGAAGACAAGACGGTCGGAACAGCTACATCAAACGCAGTAGAAGATAGTAATATCGGTACAGCGAATTTGAAAGACCCTAATGTACTTAAAAGAGTTAACGCATTTGTTGGTTCGGTTGCAGATATGGAATATATCAAACCTCAACAAGCAGTTGATTCATTAAGAGAAAAATTAATGAGAATTGGTTTAGATATTTCACCTATGAAATTAGAAGGTGACGCTGGAACGGTATCTGGTGAAGTAAAACAATTCGGTGGTACATACGGTAAAACAACTGAAACGAAACCTGAAGATGTAGTAGTAGATAATGGTCCTGGTATTGATAACTTAAAATTAGAAGTTAAGTACGAAACATTGTCTAACGGTTCATCAAAGGTTTACGCTAAATTAAAATAGGCGTAAATTAATGTTCAAACAGATAACCGACAAGAACTGGTTATTGTATGCACAAAAGCATTATGATAATCCGACATTTGAAACTGAAAAAGAATTTTGGGATGATATAAAGAGATTTAAATATCTCAAAAGATTGTTTCGGAAATATGAAACTACGAGCCTATTAAAAATTAGGTTGGTAACAAATCATATTATCGTACTACAAAATGTTTTCGGTACGGATGCCTGTATAACTTTATTGTTATATAAAAATGACACGAAGTATTGGCCTATCTTAAAGTCTGTTTTTAAATACCTAAACTATTTGTATCCGTCGGAACTAGATGAACTGACAGAAGACGAATATGTTAGACGGGAGTTAGAGAAACTATAATGGCAAGCAGAGCAGTAGATTTATTAATAGCATATAGAGTAATTAAATTATTGGTTACTCCGTTTAAGAACCAAGAAGCGTTTAAAACAGGTATTATAGACGCAGATGGTAAAGTACTTAAACCATATAGACTATTAAAAACAGGTGCAGAAAAATCATCTTACACAATGCTACATAGATTTGTATTCAACTTAAAAAGAATACTAGGTAAAGTAGGATTAGGTAGTAAGATAGGTTCGTTTGCTGTTGCATTAGGTTTATTACTAAAAGAAGATAAAGAGTTTGCTTTAGACCAAGGTAAGAACATAGAGAGTACACTTGTTAAGATATTAAAAGAGAAGAACGAATTAGTTTATCCTTTGTCTCTTAATGAAGAGTACTTTACAGATTCAACTTTAAAAGTTGGAAGTTATCAATTAAAAGAAGAACTATTTACTGGCGAAGAATTTTTACCTAAAGGTACAGATGTCTTTACTTTAGAAGAACTTACACCTGATTCCACGGTGTTAGGTTTAGATATATATAAGATGAAGTACGGTAAAGATATGCAAGAAATATATGTTCCTGGAGACTATTTAGATGAGCGAAGATAAAAAATTAAAAGAATTTAAAGATGTATGGGAAGCTTGTTGGACAGGTTACAAACAAGTCGGCACTAAAAAGAAAGGTGACCGAGTTGTACCTAATTGTGTTCCAGAAGAAGCACCTGCTAATGCAGTTGCACACGGTGGAGTATCTATGCCACCTGACGCTGTACAAGATAAGAAAAAAAAGAAAGATGTTCTAACTAGACTTGGTACAAAGATTAAAGAGAACAAAGATAACAATAACGCTGTACTGAATAGTGTACTAGACCAATTAGATAGACTAGATGTTATTGTAGACGAATTAACATACGGTAAAAACGAACCAGAGTTTGTCGTAGATGAAGAAAAAAAATCAATTTTAGAAAAAGCAAAATTAACTGATAGTGCATTTGGTAGTATCGGTCAAGGTTCTTACGGTTCACTTAACCCAATACCAAGTTTAGGAGATACTCCTCCAGTTAGTGCAACACGACCTAGCAGGAAGATTGGTTTACAAGCCAACAAGGATCCTAGACACGGAATAAAACAAGATAAGAAAACAAAGAACTTAAAAATAGTTAAACGAGAGGATAACAATGAGTAGTTTTAACGGATTATTAGACGCAATATTTTTACCACCAAGAAACTGGGTATTAAATAAAGCTCTAAGGTTTAAATCAGATGATTTAGATAATACAGAAGTAAAAATGTTGAAAGAATGTAGCGTAGATGTTATTGATAATGGAAAAAATACAGCAACAATTACGGTACCAAAAAATTATATAACAGACCTTGCAAGTGTGCCAAGAATATGTTGGGCATTTATTGCTCCATTTGATGTTGCAAGAGCAGCTGTAATACACGACATTTTATACGAAAAAATTAACGGTGCATTTAAAGAAGGTATCATATCTACAAAGAAACAAAGAGAACTATATAGAAGTATAGCAGATAAGGTATTCAGACAAGGTATGGAAAATTCAGAACCTTCAGTTCCTAAGTGGAAAATTAAATCTGCTTACTATAGTGTGAGAATGTTTGGTCGTTGGGCAATCAACTCAAGCGCTCCACGAGGTGCTAAACCACAGGCGAAGAAATAATATGTGGTTCTTTTTAATAAAATCTGCTATGGGTGCCATAGTAGGACAATCTACTAATGCCTGGTTTAAGAAAACTAAAATGGGTATCTGGTTTTACAAGAAAGTAGATAAGTGTTATAGTTGGGCAGCCAAGAGATACGATTTAGATGTTCTTACTAAAGAAGAGAAACTAATACAAAAGTTTCCTATGTTAGTAAAGAAAATTAATAAACTAGAAGATGAAATAGCAAAAGTGAAAGTAGAACAAGTAAAATTAAGAGGTAAAAAATAATGTTTTTAACAATAGGACTTATAGTTGGTTTTATGTTAGGTTGGTATGTAAACGAAAAGTTTGAAGACCTAGCAGAATTAACTAAAAAAATAAAATTCTGGAGATAATATGATATTCGGTGGTGCAAAAATGATTATGGCAGGTATATTAATTGCAGGACTAGCCGGTGGTGCAGCTTATGTTTATAAGTTGAAAGCAGACAATGAGATATTGAAAGCAAACCAAATCAAGTTAGAAGAATCAATTAATGACCAAAAGGCTGTAATACAACAGCAGAAAGAAGATTTTGGTAAGATACTAGAAGCGAACAAACAAATGAATGTTCTGGTGAGCGCCCTAAAGAAAGACTTAAATGAACTTGATAAAAGGTTCAATAAAAAGAAACGAGACATTGGTAAACTAGCAATAGACAGAACCGGTGCAATTGAAAGAATAATAAACAAAGGTAGTGCAAACGCTACTAGATGTATTGAAATTGCAATGGGTAGTCCATTAACAGAAAAAGAAATTAAAGCAACTTTAAAGAGTGAGATTAATACTGAATGTCCATCAATAGCGAATCCAAATTATGTTGAATATGCAAATTAGAAATATATTTTTAGTTTTAATACTTGCAATCGCAGTTAGTGGTTGTTCTTCTGTTAAGAAGTTAGACATCTTTAAAACAGAAGTAGAAAGAGAAAAACTAAATTTAGATAAACCTACACCACCTGAACTAGAACAGATTAAGTGGATTATTATTACTTCTGAAAATGCACAAGAAGTATTTAAGAAGTTAGAAGAAACAGGTATAGACCCTGTGCTGTTTGGTTTAACAGACGCTGACTATCAACTCATTGCAAAGAACTTTGCTCAAATCAGAAACCATATGATGAAAACAAATGCTTTATTAGATGAGTATAAAAAATATTATGAACCAAAAGACAAAGAAAAAGATAAATAGTAATATGAATTGATGTTTTACCTTATGACTACAGACCCACACTATAGCATAAGGAACGAGAACATTGATAGACCCAATTTCTGCCATAGCAATGGCAACAACAGCATACAAAGCAGTAACCAGAGCAGTCGCAATAGGCCAAGAGGCTGAACATACTTTCAAACAAATGGGAAAGTGGTATACTGCTGTAGCAGATATACGAAAAGCGGCTGAACATAATAAGAACCCACCTATATTTAAGAAACTCTTTTCAGCAGGTAGCGTAGAAGAAGAGTCCTTACAATTACTCATACACGAAAAGAAAATAATGGAACAAGAAAGAGAACTACGGTCTCTTTTAAACTTTCGTTTTGGTCCTAATACTTGGACTGAACTTACAGAAATGAGAAGAAAGATTAGAGCTCAAAGAGAAAAAGAAGTATATAAACAAAAAGAACTACAACGCAGTATATTAGACGGTATCGCAATAGGATTACTTGTACTTCTTGTAGGTGGCTCAATATGGGGTATGATATTACTCGCAATTAGTCAAGGAAAGTTTTAGTCAAAACATTGACACCAGGGTGTGTCAAATAAATCCTACGAAAACAATTGGTTAGGAAGTGTCCTTTGCATAAATAATATTATAGAATATACTCAAGGACACACACAATGGATAGGTTATTTAAACTTATTATAGTATGTTTTGTTATGGTAGGACTCACTACAAGTCCTGTTTGGTCTGATACTACATCATCTGGAGCGACTACTAATACTCTCTCAAATTCTACGGGAAGTAATACCACAATCACAGGTGGATATTCGCAGGAATCAACAACTACTTACGCTAGCGGTTCGTCTAGTAATACCACAAGTACGACTAACGCAACCACAAATAACAACTCAAACATAAGAGACCAACAGAATACTGCCTCAGCGCCCTCTATGAGTGCTATGTCGCAAGATGTTTGCGTTATGGGTATGTCTGGTGGACTACAATATCCTGGTATCGGTTTATCACTTGGTGCTCATATAAGAGACGAAAATTGTGAACGAATTAAATTAAGTAAAGTCTTAAATGACCTAGGTATGAAGGTCGCTGCTGTTTCTATATTGTGTCAGGATCCTAGAGTGTTTGAAGCAATGATACATTCCGGAACACCTTGTCCATATCAAGGTAAGATTGGTGCTGAAGCAAAAGCACAATGGAACAAATATGACAAGTTAAGACCTGATTATGATTTATATGTTGAGAAACTAAAAGTCATAGAGAACAAAGAAAAAGAATTAACAAAGACTAGTGAAAAAGACAAGTCTTTAAATTACCAATTAACTGAACAAACTGCTATCGCTAATGAGATAAGAAAAGAAAATAAGAAGTTAGACGCATACGCAGATAAACTTGAAAAGAAAGTTGAGAAACTTGAAAAGAAAGTAAATAAATCAAAATAAGGACACTATGGAAACATTAATATGGTTAACAATTTATACAGGAGTAATAGTATATGCGTGGTTTAAATGTGATAAACTTGCTGACGACCTTAATCCTTATAATTTCCGTAAACGAGATTAAGGCAGAAACCTGTACAACTAACGCTCTAGGTGACCGTACCTGTACCACATCTACTGCTGGTACGACCACAGGTAATGTCTTAACAAACTCAACTTTCGGAACATCTGATTACAACACAAACGGTTGGACAATTTCAGGTGATGTCGGTCACGGCCACAATAACACATCAGGTACAACTCAATCAGGACAAAATACTTCAGGTGGTGTATTAGCATTTGAAGGCGACCCCAATGGTAGTATTTACCAAGATGTAGATTTAGTTGGTGATGGTAAATTAACACAAGCACAAATCAATGAAGGCTTTACTTCAACAATGTCGTCAGACATTTGGTTTTGGAATAATACAGAAAATACATTTACTCTTAAACAAACTATCACAGCCGGTGATGGTACGGTAACTACACAAACAAGAAATATAAATGACCACGACCCTAATAGGGCAGGTAATGCTGGTCAATGGAATAATTATACAGATAGTTATACTCACAATACAAATACACAAACAGATTTTACAATAAGAGCTGAAGTTTACAATAATACTGCTGGCACAGCTTCTGATGGTGCCCATAGAGGACCAGATGTAGATAATGTTCAGTTATCTATTACAACTGCTGGTGTTCAATCAACAACAATTACACTTTGCACAGAATTAGGTACTTGTACAGACGCAGGTAATGATATTGCAAACGCAGTTGATTTAACAACAGATGATGGTGTAGATTTATTCCAAGATTTAGATACAAAAGTTGATGACGCAGTTAAAAATTTTGAACAGATTGAAGTTGTATCTATTGATACTACAATGCTTATAGAAGATGACCTTGGTAAAATAGAAGAAGTAAAGTTTGAAGAATTTGTACAAACACAATTTACAGATTTTATAGAAACAAATGATTTAGTACAAGAATTTAATACTGCTCTCGTTGAAGAGAATATAACAGAAGAACAATTTTTTGAAGAAGTAGGTAATATGATGAAGGAGGAACTCAATGTTGCTCCTGAACCTAAAGTAGAAGAACCTAAAATGGAGGAAAATAATGTTGTAGCAACGAAATCTAATTTAGAAGAAGAGACTATCAAAGAGGAACCTAAACAATCAGGTGAACCTAAAATAGAAAACGAACCTAAACAAGAGGAATCAAATGCAAGTAATACAAATTCAAATGAACCAGAACCTAATAACACCGAGACTACTAAAGAAGATGAGACAAGCAGTACGAGTGAACCTGAGGCAAGTGAGTCAACAGAAGAGAAGTCAAATGAATCTTCTGTGGACGAAGATACGAAAGCAGAAGGAGAGACGACGGAGACGGCAAATGAAGAAAGCGTGGATGCAGATGAGACTGGCACAACAAAGGAAACAGATGTTGATAGCGGAAATGAGAAGAATATCGCAAGCAGCATAAGTGCCAAAGTAGAAAAGATTATTAAGAAATTAGAGAATACATTAATGACGGTAGACCAGAAAGTAAAAGCAGTACAATTTATAACACTAAAGGCGATGAGTGATAACGCTCCTGATATGTCTTCATATAAAAATCAGTCCTTTTACTCTTCTGTTCAACTTCCTGATGGAAATGTAGATTTCTTTAATCAACTAAATATAGAACAAACACAAATATATAAAAGTGTAACCTTAGCAAAATATACTGATAACGACCCTTTAACAACTCAACGAATAGAGTTAGATAGAATTAAGACTGAGGAAAACAGATTAAAAATTGAACTAGAACAATTGAGGAAACAACTATGATAAAACAATTAAAAGATAACTTGGCAAGTGTGGCAGCTTTAATCGCAGCCGTAGTTGCTATTGGTGGTGGATTCGTTAAATACGGAGAATTGACTACTAAAATGAACGCATTAGAAGAAAGAAAAGGTGTTAATATTGCACCTCTACAAGAATCTATTAAAGCACTAGAAATTAAAATTACACAATTAGAAGGTAACATACCTGCTGATATTTCTGGTAGTGTACAAAAGAACAAAACTCAAACAAAAGTAAACGAAAAAGAAATTGAAGTACTGAAACTTCAAATACAAGAACTTAAATTAAAAGCAAAAAATCCACTTGCGGGTTAATTGATTTTTAAAGGAAATCGCTATGTCTATAGATAAAAACGGTAACGGTGAAACTAGGGCAACCCTAACTTCACTATCAAAAGAAGTGTACGACAATCGTACAAGTATAGAGGTGTTGAAGTCTGAACTTCAACAGAGCAATATGGTACATAGAAGACTAGACACGGCGATTGACAAGTTAACTAATATCAGTAGTGGTATTAAATCAATGCTTGCTGTACACGAAGAAAAACTAAATCAAGCAGAAAAATTAGATGAAATTATCTTCTCAAAGTTAAAGGACAGACAAGAAGATACTGAAACGAGATATAGACAACTAAAAGATAATATTGATATGACTGAAAAGCGTATTATGAATGAAATAAGGTCTATTAAGAACTCTCTAGGAGAAAAGGTAAATATGCTAGAGAAGTGGAAATACTTAATAATCGGTGGTTCTATTGTAATAGGATTCATTTTAGCAAGAAACTTCCCATTAGTTGTAGAGTTAATGAAAGTATCATAGGTGCTTGACAAATAGCATAAGATATAGTATGATGTGTACTATATTAATTAAAGAGTGCTAAATGTCAAGTTATACAGATTTAAAATTCATCAACGAAATCTCGGCCCGACTAGGTCATTTTAAGAAAAAAGGTGACTATCTATTTAACTTTAGATGTCCACATTGTGGTGATAGTCAAAAGTCCAAACTAAAGTCCAGAGGTTATTTCTACCGTAAGAAAAACGATATGTTTTTCAAATGCCACAATTGTGGTATGGGTCAGAACCTCGCTAACTTTCTAAAACACATAGACCCAAAAGTCTATGAAAAATATCTATTAGAAAGATATAAGTCGGACGCACCAGCGACACCAAAACCAGAGTTTAAGTTTGATTTTAAACCGAAGTTGAAGATAGAGAATGACTATATATCTGAACTTACGGCAATATCAAATTTAGAAGACAAACATCCAGTACGAGAGTATGTGGAGAAGAGAATGATACCTGAAAAGTATTTTGACAAACTTTTCTTATGTCATAAGTTTTACGAGTGGGCACACAAAATCGCACCTCGTAAATACAACACTAGTAAGTATGACCATCCAAGACTAGTGATACCGTTCTATGATACAGACGGTAAAGTATTCGCCTATCAAGGTCGTGCCTTTGGTAAAGAGACACCAAAGTATGTAACCATTAAGTTAGACGAAGACAAAGATAAGATATACGGATTAGAAAGAGTAAACTTTGCACAACACATTTATGTTGTAGAAGGTCCTATTGATAGTTTGTTTATTGATAATAGTATTGCAGCCGGCGGCGCTGATTTGACGCTAGATAGTAAATATAATCCTGAAAAGGTGACATATATATTTGATAACGAACCAAGAAACAAAGAAATAATTAAACGAATGGAAAAGATAATTGAATTAGGTTACAACATTTTTATTTGGCCAGAAGATATACAACTCAAAGATGTTAATGACTTAATTATGACAGGTGTATCTAAAGTACAACTACAAGAGATTATAAGTATCAACACATATTCAAAATTATCAGCGAAACAAGTTTTAACAAATTATAGAAAAGCATAGTAGGAGAAATAGATGACTGAAACACAAATTAATGTTATAAAAAGAAATGGGCGTGGACAAGAGCCTTTGAATATTGACAAGATACACGATATGGTAGAATATGCTTGTGAAGATATAAAAGGAGTTTCATCAAGTCAAGTTGAAATGAATAGTGGTTTACAATTTTACGATAATATTCCTACAGACCAAATACAACAGATTTTAATTAGGTCTGCTTCAGACTTAATCTCATTAGAATATCCAAACTATCAATATGTTGCAAGTAGACTTCTTCTTTATAGTTTAAGAAAAAGTATCAATGGTAAACTATGGGACCATCCTCATTTGTTTGCTCACACAAAGAAGTGTGTAGATTTAGGTGTCTATGACGCAGACATTTTAAAACAATATGAAGAAGGTGACTTTGATAGAATGAATACTATGATTGACCACGATAGAGATTATAGTTTTACCTATGCAGGATTAAGACAAGTTATGGATAAGTATCTTGTACAAGACAGAAGTAGTGGTGCAATCTTTGAGACACCACAATTTATGTATATGATGATTGCGGCTACAATCTTTGCGAAGTATCCTAAAAACAAAAGATTATCATACATTAAAAAGTATTACAATGCTATCTCACAATTTAAGATAAACATTCCTACACCTGTTATGGCGGGTGTTAGAACCCCTATGAAACAATATGCTAGTTGTGTACTTGTAGATGTCGCAGATAGTCTTCCTAGTATCTTTAGCAGTGATACAGCGATTGGTTATTACACAGCACAAAGAGCAGGTATAGGTATCAATGCAGGTCGTATTAGAGGTATCAATAGTAGAATTAGAGGTGGTGAAGTTGCACATACAGGTGTTGTTCCTTTCTTAAAGAAGTTTGAAGCAACCGTAAAATCTTGTACACAAAACGGTGTAAGAGGTGGTTGTGCTACGGTACACTTTCCTATCTGGCATAAAGAGATAGAAGATATTATTGTTTTAAAGAACAACAAAGGTAGTGAAGATAATAGAGTTAGAAAACTAGATTATTCAATTCAACTATCAAAACTATTTTATGAGAGATTTATTAATGATGAAGAAATGACATTATTCTCTCCACACGAAACGCCAGGTCTTTATGACGCTTTCGGTACACCAGAGTTTGATGAGTTGTACAAGAAGTATGAGAAAGACACAAAGATTTATAGAAAGAAAATAAGTACACAAAAATTGTTTATGGACTTATTAAAAGAAAGAGCAGAAACTGGTCGTATGTACATTATGAATATTGACCACGCAAATTCTCACTCTTCTTTTAAAGACAAAGTTAATATGTCTAATCTATGCCAAGAAATTACATTACCTACAGACCCTATTGAACATATAGATGGTGATGGTGAGATTGCATTATGTATTTTAAGTGCAATTAATGTTGGACTATTAAAGAATTTAGATGAGTTAGAAAGTTTATGCGACTTATCAGTAAGAGCATTAGAAGAGATTATAGACCATCAGAAGTATCCAGTAAGAGCTGCTGAAATCTCTACAAAGGCACGAAGAAGTTTAGGTATTGGTTATATCGGACTTGCACACTATCTAGCGAAGAAAGGTTTTAATTATGACCAAAAGATGGCGTGGAAAGAAGTTGATAAACTAACAGAAAGTTTCCAATACTACCTGTTGAAAGCAAGTAATGAAATTGCAAAAGAAAAAACAAAGTGTGATTACTTTGACAGGACAAAATATTCAGATGGTATCTTACCTATTGATACTTACAAAAAAGAAGTTGATGAGATTGTAAATCGTAAACTCAGCTTTGATTGGGAAGCATTAAGAAAAGATATTATGCAATACGGGCTAAGACACAGCACTCTCTCCGCTCAAATGCCTTCTGAATCATCTAGTGTGGTTTCCAATGCTACAAACGGCATTGAACCACCTAGAGATTATCTATCAGTTAAGAAGAGTAAGAAAGGTACATTGAAACAAGTTGTACCCGACTATGCAAGACTAAAGAATAACTATACTTTATTATGGGATATGAAGAGTAATGAAGGTTATATAAATATCGTTGCAGTAATGCAGAAGTATTTTGACCAAGGTATATCAGGTAACTGGTCATACAATCCAGAACTTTTTGAAGATAACCAAGTCCCTGTATCTACAATGGCACAAGACTTGTTAAATACATATAAGTATGGTTGGAAAACATCTTACTATCAAAACACTTATGACGGTAAGAAAGAAGATGAACCTATGCACCCTATGACTTATGATGAACAAATCGTAGGTAGTGTTAATCTTCAACCAGACCAAAAGAAGAATGTGCTACAAGACACGCAAACAGAAGTTTCAGTTCCTGTCGTAGAAGATGACGGTGAATGTGAAGCTTGTAATATTTAATAATAAGAGGAAATAAAATTGAGCAATACGGTATTCAATAAAGGAAAATCAATAGACTACACTAAACAACCTATGTTTTTTGGTGAGGAACTACAGGTTCAAAGATATGATAATATGAAGTATCCAATCTTTGATAAACTTACACAACAACAATTAGGTTTTTTCTGGAGACCAGAAGAAGTATCTTTGCAGAAAGACAGGTCTGATTGGTCAGCATTAAGACCAGAACAGAAGTTTATCTTTACATCTAATCTAAAATATCAAACTATGTTAGATAGTGTACAAGGTAGAGGTCCGTGTCTTGCGTTTTTACCTTTTGTATCATTACCAGAACTAGAAGGCTGTATCGTAACCTGGGACTTTATGGAGACAATACATAGTAGAAGTTATACATACATTATTAAGAATTTGTATTCAGACCCAGCAGAAATATTTGATACTATTATAACAGATGAAAAGATTGAACGAAGAAGTAAATCAGTAACCAATGCCTATGATGACTTTATCCATACAGGTATGAAACATCAATTAGGTAATAAAGTTGATGAGTACGATTTAAAAGAAAAACTATGGAGAACACTTGTAACCGTAAACATATTAGAAGGTTTAAGATTTTATGTTTCTTTTGCTTGTAGTTTTGCATTTGGTGAATTAAAACTTATGGAAGGTAGTGCAAAGATTATCTCTTTTATTGCTAGAGACGAATCACAACACCTTGCCGTATCACAAAGAATTATTAATAACTATCGTGGTCCTGAAAACGATAAGGTTATGAATAAGGTTATAAAAAATAATGAAAAGTTTGTTGAACAAATGTACAAAGACGCAGTAGAAGAAGAGAAGCGTTGGGCAACATATCTATTCTCAAAAGGTTCTATGGTAGGACTTTCTGAAAAGTTATTACACAATTATGTAGAATGGACAGCAAACAAAAGAATGAAAGCAATTGGTATTAAACCAATCTATGAACAAGGTAATGCTAATCCTTTACCGTGGACTGAACATTGGTTTAACAGCAGAAGTTTACAAAACGCACCACAAGAGACAGAAATAGAAAGTTATGTTATCGGTGGTATCAAACAAGATGTTGAAAAAGACCAGTTTAAGAAATTTAAATTATAATGGAAAAATCAAAATACGAATGTCCTCATTGCGAAGAGGAGTTTACAATATCGTGGAAAAATGACGAACTGGAACCAATAACTTGTCCGTTTTGTGGAGGCTCAATAGACGAACCTGAAGAAGATGTTTTAACAGAGGATACCACAGATGACGAAGATACTTGGAATTGATTACTCATTAACTTGTCCTGCTGTATGTGTTGTTGATGAACGACCATTAGTAGACAACCCATTAGAGAATTGTAAGTTTTACTACTTAACAACCGTTAAGAAATACGAAGGTGTATTTTTAGATGGTAAGATAATAGGACATCTTATGCCTAAATGGAATAATGAACAAGAACGACACGATAAAATTAGTGAATGGGTATTCAATAATTGTATAGGACACACAATAAATCCTAGAGTGTTTATAGAAGATTACTCATTTGGTAGTAAAGGAAGAGTATTCAATCTAGCAGAAAATTGTGGTTTATTAAAACATAAGTTATATAAGAAAGGTATCAAGTTTGATACCGTAGTACCTAGTGTAGTAAAGAAACTTGCCACAGGTAAAGGAAACGCAGACAAAGAGAAAATGTACGATAAGTTTTACGAGGAAACAGGTGTAAATCTTATGGAACATTTAGACCAACAAACTCTCAAAAATCCTGTTACCGACATAGTAGATAGTTATTTTATATTGAGGGGTGGCTATGACCAATATATGGACAAAAATCAGAAATAAAGAACGATGGATAGGACTTGCAATTGCAGTTTCTTCCGTATTCATCTTATCAGAAGCAAATATAGACACACAATGGATAGGTTGGTTATTATCAATCGTAGCGTGTATAATGTGGGTCTATTGGGGATATAAAGATAAAGATTATCCTAGAGCATTGATGGAATTGATGTATTTACTACTATCAATGAGAGCAATGTACAACTGGCTTATCTAAAAGTCAGTAAAATCAACAAAAAAACTTCAAAAATAACCAAAATAGTGCTTGACATACTGCTAAAAGTATGGTATTATGTATATATGATGAAAAAACACACTATACAAAACACACTTAAATGGTTAGGAACCTTCATTTTGATACTTGGAACAGGTATTAATTCACTTGGAATATACCCCTTAGGCCCTCTAGTAATGGTGCTAGGAGGGTTAATCTGGTGTATCGTAGGTATCTTATGGAAAGAACTATCCTTAATAATCACAAATTTGACACTTTCTATCGTTTCAATCGTTGGAATATGTTATAAATTAGGGTATTTATTTTAATAATATGCTCGTTTTTTGCTTGACAATGATTGCGAAATGATGTATTATATGAGTATGAATAAGACAAAAGAACAATTAAATAACAAAGGAGACACACACTATGAGTAAAGTAATGAACTATTATTGGGACGAAGCTGAAAAAGCAGTTGATAAGATTATTGAGAAATTGAAAGATGGTCAGATTGACTATGATACTTGCAAGTCTGAAATCTTAAAGACAGACAATATTGACCTGTGTTCAATTGATGAATACAATGTTGATGAAGTAATAACTTCGGAGACTGCTTAATGACAGAATTATCAGATAAAGCAATGTCAGATATTGACAAATATAATAAGTTGAGAGAAGAAGAGTTAATCATAAAAAACAAACAAACAAGAAATAAGTTTGAGAGAAAACTAGACGAATACAATCACACTATGGAATTTATTAGAACTATAGTGCCAGTTGCAATTTTAGTTTTACAAGTAGTAATCTTGGTGAGGTTGACTTAATGATTACTAGTTTTTTTATAATGATGTTTACAATGATGACTATAATAATACTATTGAGAAAGGTACTATCATAATGACAAAAGGTTCTAGTTTAAATTTAGTTTACGGTATTGAATACTATGATGAAGAAGATATGGAATACTTCTACATCTATCACACTATCTTTAGAAATGTTCCTTTAAGTCAGTTGAACAGACTAAACAACAAAGAATTTCAAAAAAGAATTAAAACCTATTGCGATAAGCATTATACAGAAAGTGCTATAAACGCTACAGGTAGCAGTAAAGTTGAAATGATACACGGCGACAAGTATTATGAAACTTACGAAGATGTATTTGGTGAAGATGTTGCCATTACAAGAGACAACGCTCTATTTAACGATTATGGTCAACTATGGAATGGTAGACAATTCTTTAAATATGATTTTGCACCAAAGTTAACACAACAATATGAACATAAACATTTGAATAAACTAGTAGGAGGATATAAGAATGATAATTAATGTAGGAGATACTATCAAAGGTAATCACGGAAGAATAGGCGAGATAATTAATATCGGTATCGCAACAGAAAAAACTGATATTGCAGCTGAGAACGATACAAGTTTGAATGCTCAAACATATGACACCGAGTTAAACTATACAGGTGCTGTTACCTATTCAGGAGAGACAGGAACACACTGGTGTTATTTTAGTCAGATTGAAGACAACCTGACCGAGAAAGAAAAAAGTGATATAGATATTAGTATCAATTTAGAAAACGATAGCAAAGAGGGTAAGTAGAAAAAATGATTGATGTAATGACGGTCATTGAAGAACTAAAAGAAATCAAAGACCAACTTCAAAGTGGCAATGTACCAATGGCCATTAAGAAGGTTGATGAAGGTATTGCATATAGAGAAAAAGAAGTCGCAGACTTTGAAGCTGAATATGCACCAAAAGACACTAACAAAATGCCATTAGGAGATTTAGCAAATGATCCTTTTGACGATATAAGATAAGGAGACAATATGCAAGACGCTATGTTTACAATTATATTACTTTCTATTGTAGGAGGCGGTATGGTTTATATGCTCATTGAGTTATCATCTTGTAGAAAGATATGTAAGAACTTAATGAACAATATTAAGAGTTATATTAGAAAATCTGAAAAGAATAGTCAGATGGAATTACCTCTTAAATTTAAAAAGAAACAGCAAGTACATTACTTGACTGGAAATAAGAAGAAGAAGAAAAGTGCAAAAAAGTAGTAAAATCCCAATGAGCAATCATACACGGGACTATCCCAAACCCTCTACAGCGCCCTCTAGGCCCCTCGTTTTTCCTAAATTTAGTGTAAAATATGGGTTTATTGGCAGCTTGACAACTAATCAGGTTTGTGATACTATTATATCAATTAATGAAAATGGGAGGACTTAATTATGTTTACATACACACAAGAAATGATGTTTAGTGAATTTAAGACGGCGACAATCAAAGACAAAAAAGGCAAGAAAGAAATATACGACAATCGTATTAAGTTTCTAAAAGAAATGAAATCATTGAAGAAAGAACATCCTTCTTCTATGAGAAATATTAGTATCAAACAAACACAATTTGATAATTTGATACTTGCTTATCAGGCACCTAATCCTAGAGACCACTTCTATTTAAAAGTGTTTGGTAAAACTTATGCAGAACAAAAAGCATTTGAGAGTAAACAATATGGCAAAGACAAAAGCGACTTACTTAACTAAAGATATGCGAAACCAGATAGCAAGAACAAAACATTTGAAATGGTTGAAGTCTATCGGAGTTAAGTTAGATAGTCAAGGTAGAGTGATTAACGAGTTTAAAGGTTATCCTTTTCCTGACTATTCAGTAAGACCTTCAATACCTTGTAGTAATAATATTATTGCAGGTGCTACGAAGAGAGAGGTATTGAAACCTAAATTACCTGCAGGAAAAACAATTAGTATTGCATACAACAAAGGTAACTACCAAGTTGTAGACATTGCTGATATTAAAACAATGGGAAGGAAAGTATGAATAAAATACTTATATTATGTGTAATCGTATTCGGCATATCAAGTGCCAATGCGAATGAGACAAAGACTATAACACCACAAGAGTTTGGTAATGCAGTAGTTGAAATGCCAGGCAAAGTAGTCAGTTTTCTAACTAACGAAGTTGAGAAGACAAAAGAATATCAAGCTGAAAGTTGGGCAAATGCAAAACAGCAAACTGCTCAAAATTGGGCACAACTTAAATCGTTGTTTGGAGTTAAATAGTCAGATGGATTTTCATCTAACTTCTGCCAATGACGGCACTTTCTTAATCAGACCTATAACAGCGAGAGCTGAGGTCTGGTGGAAAGATAATGATATGAGAAAAAAATATGTAGTTGATAATACGGCACAAGACTTCTGTATTATTGATAGTAAAAACCAAAGAAAGGTATGTGATGAAATTAGAAAAAATAATTTTGATTTTAGTAATTAGTTTATCACTTGGTGCCTGTAGTACAAAACACCAAGATGTCAATAACACTAAAGGATTTAAATTTAACAGAAGTCATTTAGGTGCAGTAGTCGGTGGTACTACAGGTGCTATGACTTGTGTAGAACTTTTATCACAAGACCCTTATGTGGCGGCTGCGTGTGCTGTAGTAGGTGCATTTGCCGGTGCTGAATTACTATATGATAGTGATTATGATTTACACAATGCAGTATTTGTAGACCATTTAAACAATGGTCCTGGTAGTGCAAGTTATAGTAATTGGTTAAATAGTAAAACAGGTAGTAATGGTACTATAAAGATTAACAGAAGTTATGCACAAGGTCCTATTATCTGTAAAGAGTACGAAAGTAGTTTTAATATTAAGAACTCTTGGCCTGTTGTTGGTATCGCAAACAATGATATTGATACAAGGTTTGGAGTTGTATGCCAAATGCCTGATGGCAGATGGGTGGAGAAAAGATAATGACACCTTTGAGAATAACTTTATATATGACTATGATTGCATTAGTTGTATTTTTTACAAACATTGCATACTCACAAACAATAATGCCTAAAGCAATTACATATGCAGAAGAGAAGCAAGTAAATAGTGCACCTGTAGACAAAGTATATATATCTGATACACACGAAAAGGTAGAACAGAAACTAAAAGAATGGAAAGACAACGAAGCAAATGGTGTTCTTTCTACAAAAGTTTTAGATAGATTTGAAAGAGACGGTCAATGGTGTTTCATTAAGATTGTCATTAGAGAATTAGATGATAAGTCTATCATCAAAGAAGAGATTATGGAATGTGCTGATACTGAACACGGTAAAACAGACAAAGAAAGAATTAAAGAACTGGAGAAAATGATAGAGTTAGAGAAAGCAAAGAAACCTGGTTATTGGGAACTCTTTGCAGCTTTCTATTACAAAGATATGAATGCTCCAGAATATTGTAGGTTGTATTCTCAACCTTCACACGCCTTCAAATCCTTCGGAAGAGCGTGTTTAACAAACGAGGGTAATTGGGAGAGAAAATAATGATTAAAAATATAATCATATTAGGCCTCCTTTTTATGTTAATAACAGGTATGTCTACAACGGATGTTGTTGCATATGTTGAGAATAACCAGCTTATTGACAAGTTGAGTGAAATGTTATATAATGTAGTTAGGAGTGTGAAAAACAATGTATAAAAACATAATGAAGATAGGACTTTTAGGCGTTCTAATAATTGGCCTAAATGCTTGTTCGTCAAAGACTTATAAAATTAAGCAAGAGACGGAGAAGTTAGTAGACGAAGTACCGTCTTGGTATATGGCGGACTTTGATAATGCTAAACATTGCGACATATCTATGTGGGCAAACAATGGTATTATCAAAACAGATGATGATGAGAAGGTTTGTATCTTCGGAGTTGGTACTAGTGTATCACCATCATTAGAACTTGCGATTGAGAAAGCGAAGTTGATTGCGAAAGCAGAAATGGCTGATATTGTTGCAGGTGAAATGAACAAGAAGGCGAAAATCTTTGTAACCGAAGTAGGTAAAACAAATGTTAAGACCGTGGTTACAGAAGTAGAAACAGCAATGGTAAACATCATTGCGAATACACCAGTGAGAGGATATGAAATCTTTGCACAAGAGGTAACTAGAACAAAAGCAGGTTACTACAGAGCGTGGATAGGTTTAAGACTACCACTTGGTGAGTTTAATAAGATGTATGAGTACACAATTGGTGAAGTTGTTGACGCTTACAAACTTAAACTAAAGTCTGCTGAAGCCTTCAAAAGTGTTGAAGACACAGCGAAGGAAAAGAAAAATGGCACAACAGAATAGTATAGTTGTCTACACAAAAGACAATTGTCCATTTTGTGTTAAAGCTAAGGCCTTAATCAAAGGCCTTGGTTTGAAATACGAAGAAAAAAACTTGAAAGAGTTTGAAAGTCCTGAGGCGATGATTAAAGACATAGGTAAAAATGTTAGGTCAATGCCTCAAATTAAAATCAATGACGAGTTAGTAGGTGGTTATAATCAGTTGATAGAACATTATAACAAACTAGGACTTGTTGACTTCAAAGGGAATAAGATTAGTGAGTGATGATAAAAAGAATGATTATGAGAATGTAATTTTATTTCCAGAGAATAAAATAGCAAAGAAGCGTGTTGATGTTGACCCAAAGGCACAAGAGAAAATGCGAGACTATCAAGCTGCAAAGTTTGTAGAAACAGCGACAGATGAAATCGGATTAGATTTGATTAGAAGATTTGTACAAATGGGGTTAGATACTAAACAAGATGTATTTACAAAAGACCTTGCAATGTCAATGGATGCCGTACGAGGTCTCTTGTACAGACAATTTAATATAACACATCCTATTCAAAAGGTAGTAGACTATGCTGTTAAATTGAAGATGAATAAGAAAGGCGTGGTTACTGCTCGTATTGAATATGCGAATATGTCAGATGAGATAACAACGACCACTAGACCTTTAAACAAAGATGTATCAGATGAACTTAACGATAGGAACAATGGTATGTTCCAGTTTACAGAAAATTTTGATTTTACACCAGATTATCCTGGACAAGAAGGACCGGAAGATGATGACGATTTACACGGCGACTTTCCAGACCCGGATCCTGAAGGACCAGTAAGATAAATGAAATTAGTGCTTGACAAGATATACGAGATAGTGTATAATGAGTACTTAATAAGAATTTGACTATGGAAAACCATTATAATGCGATTGACCATAGCAAGTTGTCAGATAAGACATTAAAATCAAACTTGAAAAGGAGGTTAAACAATTATGTTTAACATTTTTAAATTATCTAAAGGAGATAAAACTATGGCTAGAACAAAGCTAACTAAAACAGAAAAGATTAGAAATCTTTTCAACAAAGGTTCAGATGTTTCTTGGAAACAATTGAGAAACACTTACGACCTTAAATCACCGGCTGCAATGGTTGGTAAATTAAGAAACGAAGGTTTAATGATTTATGAAAATAGGTCTACTAAAGGCGTTTCATATAGAGTTGGTACACCATCTAAAGCAGTAATCGCTGCTGGTATCAATGCTGTATTCGGCAAACAAGTCGCTTACACAGCATAATGAACTCAATAGTAAGATTACCTAGCGGTATGCTTACATAGAGTTGTGTGAGGCGAGGAAAGCGAGAGTGGAACTCGCCTCCACATTTTAACTTAAAAAGGAATATATGACAGACGATAATTCAGTTGACAAATCTTTTGAGAATGAAGTAAGACCAAGTCCAATGGTACAACTATCTATAGAAGATTATGATAAACTAAAAGAGAAACAGCATTTTATAACAGACAAAACATTAATTGAATACATTGATAAGATAGAATTTTTTGTAAAAGAATTGAGAAAACATATAGTAAGGACGGATATATAAATGGGAAAAATGAGAATATTTAAGTTTTGGAATGAAGCAGGTGACGAAAAAGAAAAAGAAGCAATGAGTTTGAAGAAGGCAACTATGTCTGTTCAAAACGATTTTAAAGATAGACTTATTAGTGTTGAATACATTAGTAAGAAAGGTAAAGAAATGTGTCATAGTATTATGATACCAATTGGTAGAAAAGTTAGACAGGCTCTTAAAATAGAAAAGAAGAGAGCAGCTGCAAAAGCAAAATTAGAAGCAAGTAGAAGAAGTGCATAATGATTATAGTTGATTTACACCAAGTGCTTATTAGTAATCTAATGGCACAAATGAGTAGAGTATCGTTTCAGAAAGGCAATCAACAAGGTATTGCCAACAAAGAAATGGTTAGATATATGGTATGTAATTCAATCAAAGGATACATTAGAAAGTTTGGTAATGAATACGGAAAAGATTTAGTACTTGCTTGTGATAGTGGTAATCCTTGGAGACGAGACTTCTTTCCTCAATACAAAGCAAGTCGTAAGACAAGTAGAGAAGAGAGTACAAACGATTGGGATAACCTATTTAATCTCATATGGGAAATCAAAGAAGAATTAAAAGATAACTTTCCTTACAAAGTAATTGCTATTGACAATGCAGAAGCAGATGATATAATCGCTACCATTGTTAAAATGCAGACAGAAGACAAGTATCTAATTGTATCAGGCGATAAAGACTTCAAACAATTACAGAAGTATAGTAATGTAAATCAATATAGTCCGATACAGAAGCATATGGTAGTTGAAGATAATCCAACTAGATACTTACACGAACAGATTATCAAAGGCGATAGGTCAGACGGAATACCGAATATCCTATCAGCAGATGATGTCTTTATTACAAAGACAAAACAAAGTCCTATTACGAAAAAGAAACTAGAAGAGTGGTCGCAGATTGACGATATACCACTAGGTTCTGAAACGAAGAAGTACTATAATAGGAACAAGAAATTGATAGACCTAGACCAGATACCTAACGCTATGGTAGAATCTATTATAAATAGCTTTAACAACTATGAAGTACCAAGTAGGTCCAAACTACTACCTTACTTCATTGATAATAAACTGAAATCGTTGATTGAACACATTAATGATTTTTAATATTGCAATATTAAGAGGAAAATGAAATGGCAAATGAAAATATAAATCAAAGCTTGAAGATGGCAGCAATGTCTTCTTCATCAATGGCACTCACTTACCACGAAATCCTAACTAAAGTTAACAATGCTAAAGACAAGGCAAAGAAGACAGAAATCCTACGCCAGTATGATAGTGTCTCTTTGAGACAAATACTAAAAGGTGCATTTGACCCGAAGATTAAATGGGACTTACCAAAAGGTAACCCACCGTATCTTCCAAATGAAGCGCCAGTAGGTACTGAACACACTTTCCTTGATTCCGAAGCAAAGAGACTTTGGCATTTCGTATCAGGTGCAGACCAAAATCTATCCAAAGTAAAAAAAGAAACTTTGTTTATTCAAATTTTAGAAGGTTTACATCAAACAGAAGCAGAATTGCTTATTGCTGTAAAAGAGAAGAAGTTAAATAATATGTACAAAGGTCTAACGGCTAATCTTGTAAAAGAAGCGTTTGGGTGGAATGACGATTTTGTTAAGCTAGAAGCATAACAATACAACGGTTTTAGGGTATTTTCCATACTAAAAATACCCATATTTCCCCAAAATAAGCTCATTTTTTGCTTGACAATGTACCTAGGAAGTGATAGAATAAATAATATTAATGAATGAGAAAGGTATATAATGAAAAGCGTGATAAAAACGATAGTATATGTACTTGCATTTTTGTATTTGTCAGGTGTAGCATTACACTTAACTATGCAGAAAGCAAAGGCAGATGACTATGTTGTGGCGACTAGTGCCCACATCATAAAAGAAACGGTTAACGGTAACATTGACCATAATGCTGTGTTGAAGTCTGAACTTGAAAGATTAGCACACTCAATGGCAATAGAAATGACTTTTGTTTTAGAAAAGCATTTACCAAATATATTAGAGAGCATTGCTTCTGATATTAGAGTTAACGGTATAGATAAAGTGTACAAAGAAAGTCAAACAAAGGAGTAGTATGTTAGAACACTTAATTTACTCAATGGCTGACTTGGTTTCTCTTATGAAGACCTTGGCGCCGATTGAACTATGGGTGATTATACTTGGTGGTATAACATCATTTTTGATTATGGAGTATAGTGATAGAAAAAGACAAAGAGACGAAAAAATCAAAAGATAGGGAGAACAAACACCAGTGCCGAAAGAAACTAAACCTAAATCAGTTAGGTATGCAACTTTAAAGAAGAGAGTAAGAGCAGAATATGAGCATACTAGACAATACAAGACTACCTATAAAGACATTAAGAAAGTCTTTCAATGGATAAATGAGGCAGTCTTTGACGCCAAACTTGCACCGTTTAATGAGATAACGATACGAGATTTGAGACCGATAAAATGTTTTGGTCAGGTTACACAATGGGAGTGGAAAAGAAAAGGTACACAATCGTTTCATTTAGAAATGGCAGACAAGTATAAGAATAAAAAAGAATTCATTAGTACATTGGCACACGAAATGGTCCATTTGTATCAAATGAGAAACGCAGGAGATAGTGGTAATCATAATGCTCTATTCTATTCATTTAAGAAACCAATGAGTAGAGCAGGCATAGATATGATTTAAACTAATATAACATTATGGTGAGAAAAGTGAAAATAGACTACAAAGAGAAAATGCGTATAACTAAATTATGGACTAAAAGAGTATTAGGTGTATCAATGTTATTTTTAATAACATATGTCGTTGGTACATTTAATCCTAATACACACTCTACAAACAAATTAGCAAAAGAATACGAAACAAAATACCTAGAACGACTAAAAGAGTTAGATTTAAGAGAACCAGAATTTACATATAAAAATGATATACAATTTGTTAGGGCAACTCATAAATGTATTGACTTCTTAAACTTCTCACAACCAGATGTGTTTAGAGTACCATACGAAATGATAACAGCACAGGCTGCTTTAGAGAGTGGTTGGGGTACAAGTAGATTTGCAGTTGATGGTAATAATCTATTCGGTATTAGAGTATTCAACAAAGACTATCCACATATGTTACCATTAGGTATGCCAGAGTGGAAAGGTTGGGGTGTAAGAATATTTGCTACGAAGTGTGAAAGTGTAAAAGAATATGTTAGGTTGATGAATGAACACCCAGCCTATGAGAAATTCCGTAAGTTGAGACTAAAACAACTTGCAGAAGACGGCGAAATGGATCCAATAGAGTTAATTAAGACATTGGATAAATTTAGCACAACGCCTGATTATGCAGCTCGTGTAATCAGTATTATTAAAAAAGTGAGAACATTAGAGGAGAGTAAATAATGGCACGACCAAACAATTGGGAAGACGAAAGTTATAATAATATCAAAGAAGATAATAGACCGTATATGGATCCGTATCTGAAAGATATGATTGAGAAAGCATTTAAAATTTTTGATACATTGCAGAAAGGTAAAGCAAAAGTCTACTTCACAGGTTTCTGGGCAGCAGATGTAATGCGTTGTTATCCTGGTAGGCAATCAAATAAAATATTTAAGAAAATGCAAGTAGCACTAAACAGAAGTGACCTACAATTCTTTCAAAAGAAGTTAGAGTATGTAGAAGGCTTTGAATATATAGTAAAGAGAAAGTAGTATGGGTATATTAGCATTTTTATCAGCGATTAGTATATCAAGCGTAGCCGCTTTGTATAGTATATTAGGACTTGCAGCCATTTTTAGTGGTGCAAAAATACCTATTATGATTATGGGTGGTGTGTTAGAGGTAGGTAAACTTGTTACCGCCTCTTGGTTATATCAAAACTGGAAGAACAAAGAATTACCAAAATCAATTAAATACTACTTGACAACTTCTGTAGTTGTGTTAGTGTTTGTTACCTCTATGGGTATATTTGGTTATCTATCAAAGGCACACCTAGACCAGGTTGTACCTACTTCATCTAATACAGCGAAAGTTGAATTGATTGATAAACGAATACTACAAGAAGAACGAATAATAGAACGAGCAGAAAATACCTTATTGCAGTTAGATAAATCTATTGAAGTATATCTAAAGAATGACTATGCGACAAGAGGTTTAAGAGAACGAAAAAAACAAGAAGAAGAACGAAACGAACTTAAACTTACAATAGATAAGGCAATGGATAACATAGACAACTATATGTTAGACAAGAATACATTTGAATTAGAACAATCAAAAATAGAAGCAGAAGTAGGTCCTCTAAAATATATTGCTGAACTGATATATGGAGACAATGCAAAAGACCACTTTGATGAAGCCGTAAGGTGGGTAATCATTGTATTGATATTTGTATTTGACCCTCTTGCAGTATTACTATTGATTGCAGCCAACATATCTTTAGCACAATGGTCTTCAGGTAGAAAGAAGAAAAAAGACATATCAATGAGACAACTTGATTTGAAACTTGCAAAAGAGAATGCTAAACATAAAGAAGCAAAGAAACAGATTGACAACTATAAAGACTTCTTTACGAAGTTAGCAGGTAAACAATTATCAAATGAAGACTATGAGAAGTTTTTTAAGATACTAGGTCATAAAGAATTAAGAGAAATGGGTCTGGATCCTGATGAGATTCGTATTAAAATGGACCAAGTATTAGACTGGAATGCTACCGAAGTAAAGGAAATGCCTTCAAAAAACGACAAAACATTAGTGAAATCAATGCTTGACAAAGATAACTAGGAGTGATATAATATGACTATGATTTACACAAAAAAGAGACAAGAAGAACTTGTCGCAAATGCAGCTAGAATGATGAACAATGCTACCAACAAATGGGCAACTATGTTCTGGACTGGTGTCTGGAAACAATTGTGTATTAAATTCGGAAAGGTTAACTAGTGAATATATTTGCATTAGATAAAGACCCTGTAATTGCAGCCAAGATGAGTTGTGATAAACATATTGTAAAGATGATACTAGAAAGCGCTCAAATGCTATGTACAGCAAAAAGAGTTGCAGACGGTGAATTGTATATTGCAAAAACAAAGAACGGTAGAGACATCAAAAGATGGCGACTACCTAACTCTAACGAAGAGGCAGTTATCTACAAGGCAGGTTGGTTAGGTCACCCTAGTACTAAATGGGTAATGGAATCTGCTTACAATTATACTTGGTTGTTCAAACATTTTAAAGCATTGAACGAAGAATTTATGGAAAGATTTCCTAAAAACAAACCATTAGGTCATAAGTCTTTTCAGTTGCTAGGTGATATTCTAAAAGAACCACCTCTTAATGCAACACTAAACAAAATTGCAACACTACCAACACCTGCTATGCCAGAAGAATGTAAAGTCTTCAATGAAGGTGTTATTGATGTAGTTGCAAGTTACCGTAAATATTATATTATGAAAAAAGTAGACTTTGCTAGATGGTCACATCCTGGTAAAGCACCTGAATGGTTTACAGAAGGAGTTGCTAATGTCAGTTGAGTACGGTTTACTCTTTTTTGTAATCGGTATGACGGTTACGATTATAGGTTTCTTTATAGCCTTTCTTGTTGCAACATACAAACCAAAGAAAGAAACAGAAGAAGATAACGCTCTAACACAATATCATAAAGATATTATAAATAAAAAATAGAATAAGGAACAATTATGATGATAGAAACATTAGTAGGAAAGACAATTGTACATTTAAATAATATGCAATTGAGCCATTGGCAAACAAAAAGTTATAGTGAACACGAAGGACTAGGTGAATACTATACAAAATTAAATACTCTAAATGATAGACTTGTAGAAACATACCAAGGTAATGCAAATACAAGAGTACACATTGAAAGTGGTCAACACACATTACAAAATTATCAATCGGGTGAACATACCGTATCTGAAATCGTACAATACGGACAAGATTTAGCGAAAGCGTCTTACGACTTATCGCAAAAGAATGAATTAAACCAGTACGAAGATTTACTTTCTATACTTGAAGATATGGCAGAAGCAGTATCACAAGTACAATTTCACTTGACATTGAAGTAGTAGTAAAATGCCATCATATTCATTTAAAAACACGAAAACAGGCGAAGAATTTGACGATTTGATGACTATTGCAGAAAAAGAGGAGTACCTAAAGAAGAATAAACATATTCAGCAGATGGTCACTTCTATAAATATCATTAGTGGAACAGGATATAGCAGTAGACTTAAAAACGACAATGGATGGAAAGAACTTCAATCAAAAATTGCAGAAAGAAATCCTGGCACTCACTTCTCAGCCGAACACGGCAAGAAGTCTATCAAAGAAATAAAGACTAGACAAGTATTACAAAAACATAAAATATTACCGAAAAATTAAATGAACAAGTTATTACTAATATTGCTATTCGCTCTTACTACCGGTTGTAGTGCAAACCTATCAAGTTTGTTTACGATAGGTGGTATGAGTAGTGCAGTTGCAAGTAAGAATAGTGCAAGTATGGCGTATAGTGCTTTTGATTTAGGTGTTATGGCGACAACAGATAAGAACATTAGAGAACACGCTTTAATAAAACTTGAAGAGATTAAAAAGGAGGACCTTGATGAGTAAAGACATACCAGATTATATGCGAGGGTTTGATTTAAATGACGAGAGTTGGGGCGTAGGACCTGCTGTTGCAGAAGTACCTAAATCTGAACCAGGCATTGACCCAAAGAAAATAGATAGTCAATCTGCTGAACTATCTAATATTAAAAATGATGTATCATCTATAAAATCAGCGATGAATGAGATTATGCAGATAGTTGCTGAAAAAGATACGATAACAAAAGAAATAACAGATGAAGATGTTGGGAGAAGATTTAAAGATTTAGAGAAAATCGTTTTACCTTTTCTATACAACTTATCTAAAACAGAGGAACCTTATATTCATTGGCCTAATAGAGGACCAATTATTAAGGCACAGATTGAGAAGATACTAAAACTAACAAGGGGGTAATTTATGTCCAGTAAAATGGCACACAAAGAACTGAAAAAGGAAGTGAATGTATTAGAACAAGTAAGAAATAATGATAGAAGTTTTGAGACTTGGAAACAACTCAAAGAAGGTAAGAAACTTAAATTAAAGGCAAAGGAAAAATTAAATGAAATTAAGTAAGAATTTTAGTCTGAAGGAATTAACTGCTTCGCAAACAGCGGAACGGAAAGGTATTAATAATAATCCGAATGACGACCAAATTACTGCTATGCAAAAGTTATGTGAAAACATCTTACAACCAGTAAGAGACCATTACGCTACACCGGTAACGGTATCAAGCGGATTCCGAAGTGAGGAATTATGTGTATCTATTGGAAGTAGTGTTAACTCACAGCACGCCAAAGGGCAAGCGGCCGATTTTGAAATTTTTGGGGTACCGAATGCTGAACTAGCAAAATGGATATCTGAAAATTTAGATTTTGACCAATTGATATTGGAGTTCCATAAGACAGATGAACCTAACAGCGGTTGGATTCATTGCTCATACAAGTCTACTACAGACAATAGAAAACAGACTTTAAGAGCATTTAGAAACGACCAAGGTAAGACACAATACGAAGAATACAAACCAGAGTGAGCGCTCGGCGAGTTTTCTAAAGACGATATAATTAATATGTACGCTAAAAAAGGTTAGGTGCTTGACAAATGTATCGTGTGATGATATAATAAGTGATAATTAAATAAGATAAGGATTAATATAATGGCTAAAGAATTTAAGTTTGTTGATTTGAACAAAGACCTACTACCAAATACAAAAGGTCGTAGACAGAATGGTATTCGTTTTTACGAAGTTGAAGGACAAAACTATCCTTCTGTAACCTCTATTCTAGGTATCAGAAAAACAGAAGGTCTAAAGAAGTGGCGAGAAAGTATCGGCGAAGATGTCGCTAACTTTGAAATGCGAAGAGCCGCAAACCGTGGTAAAGCAACTCATAATCTAGTAGAGAACTATATCAAAGGTGAAACACCTAGTGAAAGAGGTGTACTACCTCTTGGTCTATTCAGGTTAATGAGACCCTACCTAGAGAACATTGGTGATGTACACTTGATTGAAGAGATTATGTACTCTAAAGAGTTAACACTTGCAGGTCAAGTTGATTGTATCGCTCAATATAGAGACAAACTTTCAGTAATTGATTTCAAAACTGCTAACAAAGAAAAGATTGAAGAGTGGATTGATAACTACTTTTTACAGACAACTGCCTATGCAATTATGTATGAGGAGATATTCGGTACACCGATAGAACAAATCGTCATATTAATCGCAGGAGAAGACGGTTCTATGCAAGAGTGGATTAAGAAACCAGAAGATTACAAACCACAATTGAAAGAATCAATTGAAAACTTTTATAAATATTACGAGAACAAAAAGTTAGAGACAGCGAAATAATTTACATTAATTGTTTCTATAACAAAAGGAAACAATGAAGAAATTTTTACTCGTTATTATGTTTTTGATGACAAGTAATTATGTAAGTGCCGACAACAATATATTTTATCAGAGCCAAGCACCTATGTTGTGTACTACTGCCGTTCAAATGAACGAGTTTTTAGACGCAAACGGAATGAAACCACATAGTATTGGATTAGGTAGAAACGGAGGCAGTATTGATGGTGATATAGTATTTGCTATATCTCATTGGTTAAACGAAGATGGCAGAATGATGGCCATTATTGAGACACCAGCACAAGGAGAAAAGTGCATAGTGTACGGAATATTTGACTACAAGGAAGTAAATGTACAAACTGATTAGTATTATTTTTTTAGCAGGACTATTAAGTGCGTGTGCTATTAATGAACCTAGAGTATCTTTTGGTAAGAAATGTGTAGAGAAAGACAACAATGTTGTTTACTCATATGTTTGGTTATACGAAAAAGAAACAGGTTTAAATGCAGACGAGAAGACTTGCGAAAAAATTAAAAAAGATTAATTGTTGATGGTGGTGTAATAACCGGACTGGACTCGGGTGCAACTCCCGACACCTCCACCATAAACACACTAGTAGAAGGAGAACTGCTATGTTAAAGTATTGGTTATATCTGTGGCGTAAGTATCGCTAGTGTTTTTATGGGGGGTGTGTTAGGATTGACAGACGCAGATGACCCATTGGAGATTAATAGTTGGCGAACTCAAACGCATTTTAAATGGCGAAGCAAATTTTGCCCTTGCTGCCTAGTTAATAGGTAACGGAGTTTGAGAGGTACTTGGCAACAGAAACTTCTCGTTTTCAAAGGAGCGAAAAATGAAAACGGTATTTTTAATTGTAGCAATTCTACTAAACGCAGAAGGAGAAACTTTTCCTAGACATCACGCTGCTTATAAGTTTGATAGTCTGCCAGAGTGTATGAGCTTTGTTCAAGGAAATAATAACGAATTAGTTTTTGGTCTTATGCACAAGTTAAAAGAAGAAGGTGATACTTCACAGGTAATCAACATAGGTTGTGCTGAAATGCCTGAAGAAGACGCAAAAGAATTTATGGACCAATACGAACAGAAACCTGGTGTTAGTGCTTGACAAACCCCTTTAATTATAGTATAGTGATAATATGAATAGCAAACAATTTAGTTTAGAAATAGAAGCCTTCAAAAAAGAGAAGAGAACATCTTATATGGATGCTATCGTTCTTTATTGCGAAGAAAGAGAGATTGACACAGCAACGGTCGGTCCATTAATTAACAAAGCATTAAAAGAGAAGGTTGCTTTAGAGTGTCAGCAGTTAAATCTGTTACCTAAAACAAGCGAACTACCTGTATAATGTATGGAGGATTTGATGTATTTAAAATTTGGTTGGGTATTAAACTTCACTTTACTACCAACACATACGACTATATCACATATGGAGGTAAAGTCAATTGCAAATTAGAAACATTTACAAAACGAAATGACAAATACTTCTTTCACAAACTTTCTAAAAAATATAACGCAGAAGAAGCAGTTGACTTCTTTGTGTCAAACTTTCTACACCAAGATAAAGCCTGGATTGGCAATCTTGCTAAGTCTGATGGCCACGATATATACTTTGATTACAAGAAGCGTAAAGATAGTTTTACTTATCAGTTTAGGAATGAGTGTAATAGTATTAGGAATAATATGGATAATAAGCGCTTGTCTTTTGATGACCTTTTTATGGTTAATGGAGGTCAACATCCAATCTTTTTCAAACTTCTACTATCTAAACAAATATGTAATGAAACTTTTGTGGTCTTTGAAGAGTTATTGGGATTCACTAGAAAATGGAATAAAGAGATTGAGGAAAAAGTAGTTTGGCCTATCTATGCTAAACGACTAAAGAAGTTTGCACCGTTCTTACGGTACAATAGAACAGAAACAAAACTGATAATGAAAGAGATATTTAATTGAGTAGTATGACTGAGGAATATAAAAAGAAACTTGACGATAAGATTAAAGAATTAAATAGTACCAGAGTATTTAAAAAGATAACACCAAAAGGTGATTTATCGTGGTACATTAAATGGCTTTCTAGTGTTATTATTCTCATTGGAATGGTTCTAACGGCAACTAATATACACCCATTAAACCTCTATTTTCACTTTGTAGGTGTAATAGGTTGGTTAATAGTAGGTATGTTATGGCACGATAGAGCATTGATTATGTTAAATGGAGTAGCGATTGCTATATTTGCTATGGGCATTATAAATGCTTATACAGGTGCTTGACAAAAGAATAAAGAAAGTGTATAATGAGACTTATGTTTGATAAAATTGTTTATGGTATTTTAGATACTATTGTGAAAACTGCTGAAACTTTACGAACTTGTTATAAGGAGAGAAGTCTTCCTAATGAGTGTAAAGATAAGTGGATAAAAGGTTATAATGAGTGGAAAAAGAAGCATAAATAATAACATATATTATTATACATACAAAAATACGATAATACAACAATACGATAATACAAGGAGAATAAACTATGGATTTTGAAAATCTAAAGAATAGTCAAAGTAATTTTGACAAATTGACGAAACAAATAGAAGCAAACCTCAATCCTGAGGATAATGCTAAAACTAAAAACAAATACCAAGACGACAGATTGTGGAAACCTGAACTAGATAAAACTGGTAATGGTTATGCTGTGTTAAGATTCTTACCAGCACCTCAAAAAGAAGAAATGCCGTGGGCAAGAGTATGGTCTCACGCTTTTCAAGGACCTGGCGGATGGTATATTGAAAACTCTCTAACTACATTAGGTCAGAAAGACCCTGTGTCAGAAGAGAATACTATATTATGGAACACAGGTGTAGATAGTGATAAAGAGATTGCTCGTAAGAGAAAAAGAAAATTATCATACTACTCAAACATCTATGTTGTGAGTGATCCCAAGCATCCTGAAAACGAAGGTAAAGTTTTCTTATTTAAATTCGGTAAAAAGATTTTTGATAAGATTACAGAAGCAATGCAACCGGCGTTTGAAGATGAAAAACCAATTAACCCATTTGATTTCTGGACAGGTGCAAACTTTAAACTGAAAATCAGAAAAGTTGATGGTTTCTGGAATTACGATAAATCCGAATTTGAGGCTGTTAGTCCAATTACTACAGATGATGAAGTCATCAAAGGTATCTGGAATAAACAATATCCTCTTAAAGCATTCCTAGAAGCAGCAAATTTTAAATCTTATGATGAACTTAAAGAGAAGTTTAATCGTGTGGTTGCTGGTTCAAAGAATACCGAGACTGCTAGTGAGATAGACCTCCCACCTACTACTAGTAGTGCAGCTGCGACACCTAGTGCGCCTGCTTCGGTTCAAAGTAATGAGGCGTCTAGCGTTGAAGATGATGATACATTATCTTACTTTTCAAAACTCGCTGAAGACGAATAATCTCTCTCTTTCCACATTACTTTAATGGCATTGGGGTCCTTTCTGGACCCCTTTGTTCTTATAAATACTTCTAAACAAACCACTACATTATTCTACATCACATATTGAATTGCATTAAAAGGAACTTATGCAATTAACAGATTTACTTAAAAAGAATATAGTAATGATACCAGTCGTTGCCTCAATATTAGTTGGGTCATTTACAGGTATCAAATATGTAATTAATCTTACAGATACTATAAACGCAAATTCATCAGCATTAACTAACTTACAAAGAGACTTAAAAGTTGTTAATGACTCAAATACAGATTTAAAACAGCGTCTATCCAGAGCAGAAGGTACTTGGGAGATGGCAGAAAATCTATATAGAGAACTAGCAGAAAAAGTTAGAGACCAGGCGTGGGACATCAAAGACCTTAACCGTGATGTGAACGGTAACTAATATGGAAGTGCTGAGGATGGACTTACGGTTCACTTTTTTACTTCTTGCCCTATTAACGCTTATGGCTGTGTTTATGAAACCAGCACAAGCAAGAAATGAATACCTAAACTCTTATTCTAATAGTTGTAGATACGGTGATATGGATGTTCGGATTGAAACTGATAGAGGTGATACTGATTACATTTATGGCAATAGTGATTATGAAACAGAAAATAATAGATTATCATTAACCTTTCGTAAGTATCTTGGTGTATCTAAAAAGATGTGTGATGAACAAAACAAAATATTATTAGAGAATGAAAATTTAAGACAAGAACTAGAAATGCTTAAAGTTTGTCAAAGATATGCAGACAGACCTCTACCACCACAATTTGCAACGGTAGAAAAACATTGTAAAGGTTTAAGAGCAACTCCTAAAAGAGTAAAAGAAGAAGAGCCAGCTTGGGACAAATCTAAAAAAGAATGGGTAAAAGAAAATCCTGATATACCTATATACAATACTGAAAAGAAAACGTTGAAAATGCCACCAAAAGATTTCGTATTACCTGAGCCAGGAACACAGCCTATTAACTAGTATAAATAGTAGTATGACAACTACAAATGCATTATCAAGACAACCAACTAAATTAGACTTAGCGTCTCCGGCGCAGTTTAAATTTAGTATTATCAAACTGCCAAAGGTGGAATATTTCTGTACAGCAGCTAATATACCTGGAGTTAGTTTATCTTCAATTAAACAAATGACACCACTTGCAGACATACCTATTCCTGGTGAAAAGATAAATTTTGAAAACCTAGAATGTACTTTTATGGTTGATGAAAATTTAGAAAATTATAGAGAGATACACGGTTGGTTAATGGGTTTAGGATTTCCAGCTTCAAGAACTCAATTTAGAGATATTGTAGCCTCTGGTTCTGATAGATTCCCATTACAAGGTTCTAGTCAAACAAATACAGACCCCGGTAAGGTAACAGGTGGTCCTGTGCCATTAGGTCCTGTGTTTTCAGACGCAACCTTAAACGTATTGTCAAGTAAGAATAGAGCTAATATTGAAGTGAGATTTAGTGATGTATTTCCGGTATCATTGAGTGGGTTGAGTTTCAACCAACAAGGTATGGATGTTGATTACTTATCTGCTACTGTTACCTTTCAGTACAAAATATATGAATTCGCTGTAAAAGGTGGCAAGACTTCTACTATTGTAACTTAAACCACGCTTTACTTTTTTAATAAATTATGATAGATTGGATACATTATGGATTTAGAAAAATTACAAGAACAAGTTGATAAAGATTTAAAACTAAATGAGACTGAATTAGATTTAGAATCTTTAAAAACTCCCCAATTACACAACCAATATATGAAACACTTAACAAAGTATAAACTTATGTTGAGTAGAGCCGAGTCTGAACTTCACTCCATCAAAAGAGAGAAGTGGGAATATTACACAGGCAAATCAGAAGCTTCAGTATATGCAGAGAAACCTTTTAACTTTAAATTATTAAGACAAGATGTTGACAAGTATCTTGAATCAGATACAGATATTCAACGTGCAAAACAAAAAGTAGATTACTTACAAACTACCATAGATTTTTTAGATAGAACTATTAGACAAATTTCAAATAGAACCTTTACAATAAAAAATGCAATTGAGTGGCGTAAGTTTACATCCGGTGCCATTTAATAATGAAAAACATAAGATACCTTGTCATTGACAAGAAAGATGACGTTCATCTAAAGATAGAAGCTGATGAGGCAATTCGTAGAGATTTAGGAGAATTCTTTACCTTTGAAGTGCCTGGTTTTAAGTTTATGCCACAATATAGGGCTAGACAATGGGACGGTAAAATTAGATTATTTTCTTATCAGACAGGTCAAATATATGCAGGTTTATATCCTTACATTTTAAAGTGGTGTCAAGACAATGAAGTTGAAGTTGTTGACGCAACAAAAATAACTGATACTAAAGTTGATGAGAAAAGAGTAGATAGTTTTATACAAGCATTAGAAATACCATTTAAGGTTAGAGATTATCAAAAAGAAGCCTTCATTTATGCAACAAGAAAAAATAGAACTTTGTTGTTGTCACCTACTGCCTCTGGCAAATCTTTAATTACTTACTTGTTGGTAAGATTCAATATGTTAAGACTAAAAGAAGAAAAGAAAAAAATATTAATTATCGTACCTACTACTTCTCTGGTTGAACAATTGTTTAAAGACTTTAAAGATTATGGTTGGTCACCTGAAAGTAATGTACATAGAATCTATCAAGGTCACGATAAAGATACCCACAAAAGAGTTGTAATATCTACTTGGCAATCAATATACAATCTACCTAAAAAATGGTTTCAACAATATGGTATGATTATAGGTGATGAAGCACACTTATTCAAAGCACTTTCATTAACCAAAATAATGTCTAAACTTATTAAGTGCCCATATAGAGTTGGTATGACAGGTACATTAGATGGTTCTAAAACACACAAACTTGTTTTAGAAGGACTATTTGGTGCTGTAAATAAAGTTATATCTACAAGTGAATTGCAAGAGAAAGGTAAACTTGCAGAGCTTAAAATATACTGTTTAGTATTAAAACACGGTAAACAAGAAAGAGAATTTTTAAAAGGTAAAACATATCAAGAAGAAATGGATTTTATTGTAACCAATGAGAAGAGAAACAAGTATATAAGAAACTTGGCCTCTGGTCTACAAGGTAATACATTGTGTTTGTTTCAATATGTAGAAAAACACGGAAAGGACCTTTATGAATCAATCAAACAAAAAGCTGAAGACAAACAAGTTTTCTATGTTCACGGAGGTGTTGAAACTGAACAAAGAGAAAAAATTAGAGAACTTACAGAAAAGGCTGACAATGCTATTATCGTTGCGAGTTATGGGACTTTCTCTACCGGCATTAACATTAGGAATTTGCATAACATTATTTTTGCTAGTCCTAGTAAATCCAGGATAAGAAACTTGCAATCAATTGGTAGAGGTCTCCGTTTAAAAGACGATAATACACACGCTACGTTATATGATATTGCAGATGATTTGACACACAATGAGAAAGAGAATTACACTCTGGCTCACTTTAGAGAACGGATAAATATATACAGCGGCGAAGACTTTGATTATGAAATACATAACGTGGAGATGAACAATGCACCAACAAATTAAAACAAATATAAAGTTAATTAAACTGATTAATGGTGATGACATAGTTTGTCATTTACCGGAAAAAGATAATCAGTTACCAGATGATTCGCCTTTATTAAGATTAGAAAAACCATTACAAGTTAAATATATTCCACAGTTTACACCTCAAGGATTTAAAGATTACATTGCTTTGATTCGTTGGGTAAACTTTTCTCCTGATAATATTATTACTATTCCAAAAGATAAGATAATGACCATTGCTGGTGCTACTAAAGAAATGACTAAACAATATGGTGAAATATCAAGAGAGTATCATACAATAAGGCCACCACAACAAGGTACTGGTGTAAAGTCTTATGAAGCTAAAGAATTAACTTCGGAAGACCAAAAGAAGATTAGAGAGATATTTGAAGAATGGGAAGATGATGATGAGTTTGAGAAAACTATCCATTAAAGGAGGTGTTCTTGAAAACGCTACACCGCTCATTATACACAGGAAAAAAACATTGTCAACCTTAATTTGAAATTAATCTTGGCATTGACAATTAGATAAAAATAAGATATTATGAATCTTAAATGAGGATATTATGGCAAGACAAAAATCAAAACCAGAACATTACGTAAATAACAAAGAATTCTTAGCTGCTATGGTTGAGTATAGAAACTCTGTACTATTGGCTGAAAAGAAGAAACAACCTAAACCACCAGTAACCGATTATATTGGTAGTTGCTTTTTAAAAATAGCTAATCACTTATCGTATAGACCAAACTTTATTAATTACACATACAGAGACGATATGATTTCTGATGGTATAGAAAACTGTTTACAATACCTAGGCAATTTTAATCCAGATAAATCTAATAACCCTTTTGCATATTTCACACAAATTATATATTATGCATTTATTCGTAGAATACAAAAAGAAAAGAAACAAACTACAATCAAACAAAAGATGATTGCAGAGGGTAATTATGACGATATGACCTTACATCCAGGTGAAGATAGAGATTTTAAAAATCAGTTTAGTGAATATTTAAGAGCTAATTTACCTAGAGAAGAAACATCCGAAGAAGACAAGAAAGACAAGAAACCTAAAAAAGTAGTTAAGAAAAAGAAATAATGAAGATAGCGATATTAAACGATACTCACTTTGGTGTGAGAAACGATAGTCCAGCTTTTATAAAATATCAGAATAGATTTTATGATGAACTATTTTTTCCTTATCTAAAAGAAAATAATATTAAAACGTTGATACATCTAGGTGATGTGGTAGATAGAAGAAAGTTTATTAACCACAATACAGCACACAATTTCAAAAATCATTTTTGGAATAAACTAGAAGAAGATGGTATTGATACACATATTATCATTGGCAATCACGACACATATTACAAGAATACAAATGAAGTAAACGCTTTACAGAATTTAGAGATTAATAAAAATTCTAAAGTATACACACAAACAACAGAGGTTGAATTTGATAACTTACCTATACTATTCATACCTTGGATTTGTGACGATAACGAAGTAGAATCAGTAGAGAAAATTAAGAATAGTACCTCACCTATTGCAATGGGTCATTTAGAAGTCAAAGGCTTTGAAATGCACAACGGACATTTTAACGACCACGGACAAGAGAAGTCTATGTTTAAAAGGTTTGAAAAAGTATTATCAGGACACTTTCACAAGAAGTCAGATGATGGCCAAATATATTATATGGGAACACAATATGAAATGACTTGGTCAGATTATAATTGTCCAAAAGGATTTCATATATTTGATACAGACACCAGAGACTTGACAAGAGTATCAAATAATATTAAGATGTTTAAGAAAATAATTTATGATGATAAACAAACTAATTACAATGAATTTGACATTACACCATATGATGAGTGTTTTGTTAAACTAATTATATCTCAAAAAACAGATAATGATATGTTTAATAACTTGATGGATAAACTGTACAATCAAATCAATGTACACTCGGTTGACGTTATTGAAGATATGTCAGATGTTAATGTGTCTGTTAAACAGGATATAATTGAACAAGGCGAAGATACATTAACATTTTTAGGAAACTATATTGACCAAACAAATACAGACCTAGACAAACAAAAATTAAAAGCTTTTGCAAAAGAGCTATATAGTGAGGCAAGTGAATGACAGTAGAAGTAAAAGGTAATTTTGGTGCAAATTTTGGTCCGTTTGTATATAATTATACAGCAGACGATAATCTAATCAATGGACTATTAGAAAGAGCACAACAAAAAACACCAGGTAGTGGTAATAAAGAACTAGCAGGTGTGATAGAAGACCAACGTGGTTATTCTAGTGAAGACAAAAAATGGTTTGTAGAGGCATTTCAACCATACATTTCAGATTACGCTAGAAAAAATTGTCACTTTAGAGGTGGTGAGTGGTCAAAAGGTTGGACAGATAAATTTGAATTGATGAGTTTATGGATTAACTTTATGAAATCAGGAGAATCTAATCCTGTTCATCATCATAGTGGACAAATAACTTGGGTAATTTATTTAGAAACGCCTGATTTAGAAAAAGAACGAGAAGAGTATCAAGGTAGAAGTGTAGGACCTGGTGGTATTTGTTTTCATTATGGAGAACCACAATTTCCAGAATGGGCTTCACATACGTATGGTTATGTTCCTAAAAAAGGTGATATGTGGATTTTTCCAGCATTATTACGACACGAAGTTATCCCTTTCAAATCAGAGGGTACTAGAATTAGTGTATCAGGTAATTTCTTTTTCAAAAATCCAAATGAAAAATCTGGTATTATCGAAACAGCAATAGACCAAGACGCAAAGCATCCAAGAGCATAATGATATTATTTAAAAGACTAACTTATAAAAACTTTTTATCAACTGGTAACGTACCTATCGTTGTCAATCTTGATATGTCTCAAACTACATTAATTGTAGGAACAAACGGCTCAGGCAAATCTACTTTGCTTGACGCCTTATGTTTTGCCTTGTTTAATAGACCATTTAGAATTATTAAAAAAGAACAAATGGTCAATACTATTAACAATGGTGATTGTGTGGTTGAGGTAGACTTTGAGGTTGGTACTAAAAAGTTTAAAGTACGTAGAGGTATCAAACCAAATATATTTGAGATTTTTTGTGACGGCAAAAAGTTAAATCAAGACGCCAACAATATAGATTATCAAAAGTATCTTGAACAAAATATAATGAAGTTAAACTACCGGTCTTTTATTCAAGTAGTATTACTAGGCTCATCATCTTACGAACCGTTTATGAAGATGAAACCAAGATACAGACGAGAAGTTGTAGAAGAGATACTTGATATTAGAGTTTTTGGCCTTATGGACCTAATTTTACGTTCCCAACAGAGTGATTTACAAAAAAAGTTGACGGAGGTGAGGCACCAATGTGAGTTAATAAAGACCAAGTACGAAACTGAAGCAAAGTATCTAAAGACGCTGGAGACCAAAGGTAGCGACAACCAGGCGGTAGTGCAAAATAGACTAGAAGAAAATAACAAAAATAAGATAGAATATGAAACAAAACTACAAAAACTGAATGAAGAGATAGCCGTTAGTCAAAATGAACTACAAGGCAAAGAAGAAGTCGAAACTAAACTAAATCAGTTGAATAAACTAGAAACAAAAATAGAAACAAATATATCTACACACAAGAAAACTTTAGACTTCTTTAAAGATAATGATAACTGTCCTGTTTGTACACAACAGATTGACCAAGATTTTAAGGGAAAGAAATGCGAAGAAGAACACGGTACAATTTCCAAACTAGAAAGTGGTCTAGTCCAGCTCGTAGAAGAAATATCAAAACACGAACAAAAAGTATCAACTTTCTCCAAGGTTTCAAACAAAATCTCCAATATGAATTTGGACTTGGCAAAAATAACATCATCATTAGAAAGTCTGAAATCTCATAGTGACCAAATACAACTAGATATTAATAATTTCAATAATAAAGACGTAGATATAGAATCAATTAAACTTGAACTGGAAAAGATGTCAGCAGACCTTGGTGTTGCAGACGCTAACCTTACAGATGTACAAGAAGAAAAAGGTTATGTAGATGTGTTAAGAGAAATACTAAACGACAAAGGTGCTAAAGCACAAATCATTCGTAAGTATGTTCCTATTATGAATAGTCTTATTAACAAATATCTACAAGCAATGGACTTTTATATTTCATTCAACCTAGATGAAGAGTTTAACGAAACAGTTAAATCAAGATTCAGAGATACCTTTAACTATAATAACTTTAGTGAGGGTGAGAAGATGAGAATAGACTTAGCATTATTATTTACTTGGCGTGATATTGCAAGAATGAAGAATAGTACAAATACAAATCTACTAATACTAGATGAGATATTTGATTCATCACTAGACGGCCAAGGTATGGATGATTTCTTTAAAATCATTAAACAATTTGAAAAAGAAAATATCTTTATTATATCTCATAAAGGTGATATACTATTTGATAAATTTACTAACATAATAAAGTTTGAAAAGGTACAAAACTTTACACAACTAGGGACAATATAATGGCAGATAAGGAAATAAAACAATTAGGACTAATACCAGCAAATGACATTAGAGTAAACACAGCAATTGCTCCGTTTAAAGATGAAATGTTAAAAGAACACAGCTTTGAAAATAGAGCTGAGGTTTCTAAAGCAATGTTTATGTGTATGAAAAAATACGGTGGTGTAGGTCTTACCTGTAATCAAGCAGGTCTTCCTTTTAGAATGTTTGTAATGGGTAATCATTTATCACTAAACAACGGTGAAAAGTATGCTTGTTGGAATCCTAGAATTGTAGCAACCTCTGAACAGACATTATTAGGTCAAGAGGGTTGTTTAACATTTCCGTATCTATTTTTAAAGATTGATAGACCACGTACTATCAATGTAGAATATGAAGATGATGATGGCAAATTAATTAAGAAAGAATTTACAGACCTGTTCTCTCGAATCTATCAACACGAATTTGACCACACAATGGGTATTACATTTGTTGAAAAGGTATCAAAACTCAAATTTGATATGGCCAGAAAGAAGGCTGAAAAAGCATATAAACGTGACCTCAAAATAGCAGAATTAGAAAAATCTAATAAGGCTTGACATTTCTAATAATTTAATATAGGATGAATATATTAATAATTGAGAAAGAGAATTATGGGTTATTCGTGGAAGAAAGGTATGTCTGTTGACGACCAATGGCAAAGTTGGCAAGATAATACAGACTTATCTAAAATACCAGATATTGATACAGATACATTAAAAGAGACAATCATAAAAGATTTGACCTTTGTATCTGCTATGACAGTACAAGAGTATACCCTTTATCAAAAATTTCAAGAAGTAAAATTCAGATACCCTACAGCAGAAACTAATTCATTCTTTGATGATAAGCCTGCAATGTTGAGACCTGACCAAGCAACAGTTATACAGGAAGTTAAAAACAATTTTTGGTTACCTGAAGACCCCGAAGAATATTTAGAATTACAACCTGAATTAATATGGACAGATGGTGCAGATGTTACCTCACATACAAATGCCAAAGGTTCTGAAATTTGGAATGCATTAAGAACATTTTTATCTACAATGAAAAACAATAGTAATATTGGTAGAAATCTTAACTTTCTAATTAGAGATAAAGTTACCAAGAAGTATCTTGGTGTCACTTGTATGAGTAGTGACTTTTTAGACCTTACACCTAGAGACAATTATATTGGTTGGGAAAGAGAAGCCAAGACGCAGAGAATGATTAATCATACCTGTATCGGGTCTACAATTGTACCAATTCAACCTTTAGGGTACAACCTGGTAGGTGGCAAACTACTGGCACTTTTATGCCTATCTGATACAGTTGAAAAAACCTGGGAACACCAATATAAAGACAAATTAGTAGGTGTAACCACAACTAGTCTATATGGTAAGACAAAAGTAATACCATTATCACAATATGATAGACTAAAAAACTGGAAGAAAATGGGTTGGACTGCCGGTTCAGTTTCATATGAGCCTGAAAAAACAACCAACACTATGATACAACAATGGTTAATGAAGAATCACACATACAAATTCTTTGAATGGTATGTTGCTAAAAAAGATAGTGGTCAACCTCATAAAAGAGACCATAGAAATAGAAGTAGAGCATTCACATATAGTAAACTAGGTATTGATAAGAAATTACAAAAGTCTGAACACGCTAGAGGTATCTACTTTGGTGAATTATATGAAAACACTAATCAATTTTTAAGAGAAGAGATTAAAGAAGATAAATTGATTAGAAAATTTGATAATTCAGTAGAAGCATTAACAGAATTATGGAAGACCAAGTATGCCAAGAAGAGATTAAACAGTTTAAAGAAACAAGATAGAGTTTCAAAAGAGACCCATTTCTATGATGATATAATCTATTTGAATTGGGAAGAGTGTAAAGCAAAATATCTTGCTGATGTCGGCAGATAATTTAACAACTTTCAAAAAAGGAAATATAAATAAAAATGAATTCATTTGACGAATATCAAAAATTAGCTAAGTCAACAGCAATTTACGACAAGAAACACGCTGTATTATATCCAGCTCTAGGCCTTGCCGGTGAAGCAGGCGAAGTAGCGAACAAAGTAAAGAAACTATTAAGAGACGGATATGAGAACAATAAGGATTATCGTGAAGCGTTATCCTCTGAAATTGGCGATTGCCTTTGGTATATCAGTATATTGGCTGATGATATTGGGTTTAAGCTTTCCGACATTGCTAACAATAATATCGTAAAACTAAAAGACAGACAGGCAAGAGGCGTAATTGGTGGCTCTGGTGACAACAGATGAAACACAGAGTCGTAATCGCAACAGGTGGATTTGACCCCTTACATTCAGGACATTTAGAATACCTAAAGTGTGCCAAAGCACTAGGTGAGGTATTGATTGTAGGTCTGAATTCAGATGAGTGGTTGACCAGAAAAAAAGGTAAATCCTTTTTACCATTCTACGAGAGAAGAGAAGTCTTATTTAATCTAAAATCGGTAGACAATGTTATCAATTTTGATGACTATGACGATACAGCTATTGACGCAATTCTAAAAGTAAAGAAGTTTTATCCACTAGCAGATATTATATTTGCAAATGGTGGAGATAGAAACAATGACAATATACCAGAGATTGAATACTTTAAAAGTGATGATTGGATTAAATTTGAATCTGCTGTAGGTGGTTCTACCAAATCTAACTCCTCATCTAACATACTTGAAAATTGGGTCACCAGTACAACGGAGAGAGATTGGGGTCACTATAAAGTATTACATAATGATAGTGGCATTGTAAAAGTAAAAGAGTTAATTGTTGAGCCTGGCAAGTCTTTATCAATGCAGAAACATCAAGAAAGAGCTGAACATTGGTTCATTTCAAGTGGTAAGGCTACTGTTTATACAATTGGTGACGGTGCAGATAAACGAGAAGACTTACTTGGAACGTTTAAAATGTTTGATAATTTACATATTAACAGAGAACAATGGCATAGACTTGCAAATGAGACTAGCGAATCGTTGCGAATCGTTGAAATCCAATATGGTTCCAGCACAAGGGAAGACGATATTATACGAAAATAGAACAAAAGTAGAACACTATCAAGTCGGTAATCGTTACCTGGTAACAAAAAAAATAATTAATTTAACGCTTGACTTTCATAAAAAACTCCTGTAGGATATATACATAATGAAAAAGGACGACACTATGATAAATCTTGATGTTAAAGGCTATCTAGCCAAACTAATCGCTACAGAGAATATAATAATTCAACACAACAAAGTATCAACTGCCTCTTTTGATGTAAAAAATAGAGTGCTTACATTACCTATCTTTAAAGAACAAAGTGGTGATGTATATGATATGTTAATTGCTCACGAATGTGCTCACGCTTTATATACACCATATAAAGAATGGGAAGGCATTACTGACCCCGAGTTAAGAGCATATGTAAATGTGTTAGAAGATACAAGAATAGACAAATTAATTCAAGCAAAATACCCTGGTATTGTTAAAAACTATATGAATGGTTTTGACATACTTGAAACTAAAAATTTCTTTGGTCTTATGGGTAAAGACATTAATAAAGAACTAATGATTATTGACAAAATTAATTTAAGAAGTAAATCTCTTAACAGGCTCCCTTTTGTTTTTGGTGATGTTGATAATAAATGGTTGGCTAAAGTTGACAAGATTGTTACCTTTGAAGATACAATTACTTTAGCCAAAGAATTGTTAGAATATCAAAAAGACCAAGTACAGGAAATGAAAAAGTTACCTGACTTTGATAATTTAGAAATTGTTAAATCATACAATCTAGGTAAAGATGAGTTTGATTTTGATGATGAAGAAGACATTGAAGAGAATACGGACAAAGGTGATGAAGCAAATGATTTTAATAATTTTGGTGATGAGCAAGCTGATGATGAAAAACCAGCAGAGCAAGACGGCGAATCAAATAACGTAGAAGAAGACAAAGAGTCTGATGAGAATGGTAAAGAAGCTGCTACTCACTATGGTCCTGGTTCAGGTGGTGATAGTGAGTCTGATAAACTATTAAGAGCGGTGACTCAAGATTCATTTGATAATAAAAAAGAACAATTGTTAGATGAAAAAGTTAAAGGTCTTATATATGGTAATATTCCAGAGCCATCATTTAAAGATGGTTTGACTTCTTATAAAGATTTCTTAAAAGCTTTTGATACACTAAAAGTAGAATCTAAAAAATATGGTACAGATGTTGTTAAGTACGATTCTTGGTTACAAGAAAAATACAAAAAGTTTCTTAAAGATAACAAGAAAACTGTTTCATATCTTGTAAAAGAATTTGAAATGAAGAAAGCTGCAACTGCTTATAAAAGAGCAAGTACAGATAAAACTGGTATTATTGACCCATTAAAATTA
>Ga0233444_10000263_pt1 | contig 73227 bp, 88 predicted proteins | sample SI_124_October20_6_FD_182792 | JGI IMG/M metagenome (GOLD analysis project Ga0233444, IMG submission 182792) | Seawater microbial communities from Saanich Inlet, British Columbia, Canada - SI_124_October2016_10_MG | ecosystem: Environmental > Aquatic > Marine > Inlet | place: Canada: British... | reverse complement strand
TAGACTGGAGCTCATCAAATCGAGCCCTCAATAATGAGTTTACCATCAAAAATGAAGCATAGAGTACTATAGCCGCAGGTCCTAATATTTTTAATAAATCAATTAACAAATCCATATCCTCTATTTTATTACTTATTGCAAAAATAAATAATTTCTTTTGTGCAATGATTGCTCCCATCAAAATAACTAAGCGCGCCGTTGAAGAAATTATAAATATACTCAAAACTAAAGGTATTCCTCAAGAATACTTACTTAGGATAAGTATAAAAGGTGGCCACGGTTGTTCGGGTGTCGACTTCACTTTGGGGTTTGATAAAAAAAAGAAGTTTGACACGGTTTCATTAGTTTCTGGAATTAACGTTCTCATACAAAAATCAGAAATGATGTTCCTAATTGGTCAAGAAATTGATTTTCATGAGGGAACTGAATCACGTGGGTTTATTTTTCGGAATTACGAGGACAATTCAACTACGGCCCGTTGACAAAGCCCTTGAATAGGTGGATTGTATTTGCTCACTTTTACCCAAACTTTTTTGACTTGTGGAAATTTACTTGTCAAAAGTTCGATGATTTGATTGGCTAAAAACTCTAGCAGCGCCGCCTCTTTAAACATTACCTTTGAAATCAATTGATACACCTGTTCGTAATCAACCGTCCCCTCTAATTTATCTTCCTTAGCAGCCAAATCGACATTGAGTTCCATTTTGACATCAACACTGTATTTATTACCTATTTTTCGCTCTTCTTCATAATATCCATGATGCGCGTAGAACTCCATCCCCTCTAATGAAACAAATGCCATCAGCCTTATATCTGATCAAAAAATGAAACATCCCCACTTTCGTCTTTTACTGATCCGTTCTCTTCTTTATTTTTACTTTCAATCTTTTTTGATGTCGTATCTTTGGATTTAATAAATTCAGTGAGCTTTTCAGTTGCTGCTACATCATCCTTAGGAATTTGAGGAATAGGATCCAACGGTGCTGGCGGTGCGATTGGATCTTGCTTATCAATCAGCGACCTTGAATCGTGAACCTGTTTCCTAACTTTAATCAAGTGATCCTCTAACTTGAAGTTCCCTTTCTGATTACTTGCTCGGTTGATTCTATCTGTTATATCCAAAATAATATTTTGTAATTCTCCAATTAACGAGTCTCTGTGATTTTCAATGCTTTGATAGTTCTTTGCTAAGTCCTTAATGATATCCTGCATCTCGACAATCAAATTTTTAGCCTGATTCTCTGCCTCTTCTATAATTCTGGTCGCTTTTGATTTGGTCTCGCGCATTACTGCCTCTGAATTCATTTGCGCCTCTCTGAGATGAAGCTCAGCCGCTTTATTGGCCTGATCAATCAAATTCGCCCCTGTATCCTCCGCTGTTTTGAGTGTTTTAAACAATGAACTTTCAACTTCACGGAGTTTTTTAACCTCAATGTCAGCCGTTTCTTGTTTTATTTTAAGCTCATTATTTTCATTCAATAATCGCTCCCATTCCTGAGATAAAGATGCTAAAAAAGCATCTACTTCATCTTTATCAAACCCACGAAGTTTTTTTTCGAAGGTTTTTCTTTTGATTTCCAGCGGTGTTATTCTCATATTATTTACTAAAGTTTATATCCCAGACAGATATAGTACGATCATCACTACAAGATATTAAAGAATTTTTATTTGGCATTGACAAAAGCTTATTAACTGAGGTTCCATGACCTGCATAACGCCCCTTATCTATGATCCGGATTAATTTAAAAGTACCGGAATCCCAAATCTTAATTGATTTGTCCATACTGCAAGTTATAAAATAAAGACCATTTGAATGATAGCTAATATGATTGATGGTGTACATGTGGGCCACTATATCTTCTGTTAAAAATAAGGTGTTTCCATCTTCAAGTGACCAAATTTTGAGATGTGCATCTCTACTCCCACTCAATATCATCTTATTCGTAGGATCGATGCACAAGCTAAAAACAGAGTTTTTATGTGCCTGTATTTCTTGGATAAGTTGATAACTTTTCTTGTCAATTACCCGTATGCAACCATCACTGTAGCCGGCATAAATACGATGCTCATCGACCTGCAAAGTACGGGCGCTCTTTTGGGATAAATTAAGCGTTTTTACGAGCTTCCAGCTTTCCCGACTGACAATATAAATAGCGCCATCACCTGTCGCTATGTAAAGAAAATCATCATCAAACTGGATATCAAAAATATGAGTTCTCGTCATTTGAAGTGATGTAATTTCTTGTTTGGCAACTGGATCAATGACGTGCAGTCCATCAAAATTTTGACCTATAAATAGATGATCTCTCGAAGGATCATAGCTGAGTGCGTAAACAGAGGTTGAAACTTTTGCAACTACATTTCCAGCAGCATATCCATTCGTATCCCATTTAATAATATGACCATCTGCGCCCCCTGAAACAAATTCATGCTCATTTAATCCACACAAAGCATAAATAGCATCTTTATGGCCCGTAAAGCTATGTTCCTTTGTTATTGAAGGTCGATTTATCATAAATGTTAACATCAAAAGTATTACAATTGCATGATCTATTTACTTAAATGCCACTATTCTTAACCAACAAAATAAACGAGGTAAGCACTTATGCCGTTTGGAATATCACCGAAACGGCAACTGAGTTAGCCCGCTTAGCGGGCTCGTCAGCCCCGCACAAGAATGATAAAAAAAAATGCGAATGGCTAGCGACCCGATTATTGGTCATGCATCTTGTCTCACTATTTGGAATTTCCTACGCTGGCATTGCTAAAACGAAAGCAGGAAAGCCTTTCCTCATCGGCCATGCGGCAAACATTTCAATGACACACTCTTTTCCTATGGCTGCTGCCATGATTCATTTGGATGCGCCTTGTGGTATCGATATTGAATCGCCCAGAAACCAATTAATAAAGATTCAATCTAAAATCCTCCACCAGAGTGAGTATCAGCATAAAAACAATGCTTTCAATCTCTGTAAAATATGGATAGTCAAAGAAGTATTGATCAAAATATGTGGACAAACTCAACTGAGCTTAAAAAATGAACTGAAAACAGAGCTGATAGATGATCATCAAGTCTTGGGTCATATTATGTCGACCGAAATCAATGAACAATATCGAATCAACATTGTGCCGATATTGAATTATTTGCTCGCTTATAGCTTATGAAAACCTTAACTACCAGTGATAAGGCTCATCAGTTTTTTAATTTCATCACTCTTGTGATAGTCTCCAATCTTATCAAAGGCGACCATTAAATTTCTAAGACTTCTCTTGATTATTTGGCCATGATCGCAAGGTTCAAAATACTCATTTTGAGGCATCAATTGAAGTTGGGCAATATAGTTATCAATATCCTCTTTAGAAAAAATCAATCCTCGATTAAAAACATTGATGTAAAACTGAAGTTTGTCGGTCTTATACGTGAGCACAAATAAATTGGGTAGATTTACTCCAAATATAGGTAGGCCCAGTTTTTGAGTAATCAATAAGTAGAGTGCAGAAAGGGATATAGGGTTTCCTTTTGAGGATTCTAGGACGCTATTTATCATGGAGTTTCCAGGAGCATGAAAATTTTTGGTGTTGGCCCTAAATTTATACTTTTCAAAGAGCATACTATTGATCGTCTTAATCTGATCAAAGGGCAGTAAGTCAGGGCCCATTTGTATCCAAATTTCTCGATACAACTGTTCTATTTTATTTGACAATTGTGTATATTCTAAATCAGGATATTGATAAGTGGCCAGAATCCACATTCCTTTCAACAGATCTTCTTTATCATGCTCATACCAATGCGTCAGGCGCTCCTGAATCAACTCAAATTGCAAGAAATGAACCAAGTCCTCAATCCGTTCATGGGCCTTAGGGTTGAACGTCTGTTCCCAAGCTTCCTCTAAAAAAGGAATCACTCCGGTGCCTAAAGTTTTAAGTTTTTCTTCGACATGCGCAACCACCTCAACGTCGTCATCATCCAATAATTCCACCAATGACTTCAGCTCTTTATTGTTCATCTGTTGATAGACCCTCTTTAATTATCAATTATTTAGGGACTCCAACCCCTTCATTTTTTTGCTCTTTTTCCCTAAAGGTTTGAGAAAGTCTTTGGGATATTGATTAAAATGAAGGGTCAATTTATCTAGATCAAACAACAATTGATTGAGATTATTATACAAAGAATCATTTACGATCAATTGACCCATTGTACCTTGGCCTTGGTTTATAGCCGAAATGGTACTTTTCAATGCTTTCATAAGATCTTGCACTTCAACCAAGGTCCCACTCAAATCTAGATTGCTGAGCGAATCCAAAACGTCTTCTGCTTTCTTGAAAATAGGATCTAAATCTTTTACCTTATTATTTACATTAGTTAGCACTTCGTTAGAAGAGTGAATAACTAAAGCAAAGCCTTCTTTATTTTCATTCAATAATTCATTAATACCTTTTAATGTGATTTCTAATTCAGAAATGGTACTGGTCATTTTTTCACCACTCCCTTGAAGTCCCAATAGAATTTCATTGATCCTCCTTATGGTAACATTAAGATTATCGGTGATCGGCTGCACATTATCGAGGTATTCAGCAAGACCTCTGTCCATAAGTGCTCTAAGTGTGTCATTGGGGGCTAAAGGCCTATCTAAAGGGCCAATTTTCAATACGATTGCTTTACTCCCTAATAAGTCTGCATTTGACAATTCTGCAATGGTTGAGTCTCCTAAAATAATTTCAGAATTAATAGCTAATTCAACAACTACTTGATTATTAAAGTCTTGGCGAAGTTGAATATTCCGAACTTTACCTACAGTCAAACCATTGATAATTACAGGATTTGATTTGGTCAAACCATCTACGTTATCATAAACCACATAATAACTGGTTTCTTTATTCATGAAGTCTCTCCCTTTCAAATAACTAAATCCGAAATATAATGTCAGGCCCGCGGCAAGCGCAATTAATCCTATTTTAAATTCTTTAACCTTCATTGTTCAATTTGATTGTTCAACTTCTTTTTTATAATCGCTAATCGCTCTATAAATCCCCGAAGCAATATAAACTTGATTACGATTATCATTCAAATATCGTTCTTCTTTTGCGTTACTAAGATAACCTACTTCAATTAAAACGCTTGGCATTGCGGTACTCCAAAGTAGCTGAAGGCTAGATTGTTTCACGCCTAAACTCCTTCTTCCGACGCGCTCTTTGAACTGTTTCTCCACTAAGCTGGCAAATTGAACGCTTTTTTCATGAAAAGCATTTTGAGTAAGCGAAAATAAAATATAAGATTCAATTGATTTAGGATCAAAATTTTGATAGGTCTCTTTATAATTTTCCTCCATCAAAATAACCGAATTTTCACGTTTAGCTACCTCGAAATTTCGACCTATATTTTTTGTTGCCATAACGTAGGTCTCGGTACCTGTAACGTTTGGATTACTGAGCCAGTTGGCGTGTATAGAAATAAACAAATCCGCCTCAAGATCATTCGCAATCTTCGAGCGCTTAGCGAGTGAGGGAAAACTGTCATCCGAACGGGTAAGAACAACTTGAACATCTGGAATATTCTCATTAATAATTCTCTTCAGCTCCAAGGAAATTTTTAATACTACATCTTTCTCATTCGAAAATGACCCATGGGTCCCCGGATCCCGACCTCCATGGCCCGGATCAATGACTATTTTCCTAACTTTGTATTGTTTATTTCTAACCGTTTGGAACGAAACAAAAATTAATGATAACGAAATTACAAAAGATATTACAATTTTTCTCACTGTTCATCGATTGGTTAGTATATCAAATACGATACTTTAGCACAAAAATTACAAAATTTTCGTTAAAACAAAACTTGTATCAAACTTGAAGTCCATAATAAGTCTATTAGTAGGATTTATTTTAACCTTATCAACCTGCACCTCCTTAATTGCACAAACGGTAGTACAAGAAGACATTGTGATGCTGAAAGGTTTAGAGGGCCGAAGTATATCTAGCGATACCATCCTACTAAAAGGCATGGATACCCAAAAAATTTTTGATGACTCCTCAAGTTCAGAGGTCAGCTATGATACTACCGCATCCTCTTTCATAGAACCTAAGGCCCCTATTGGAGAAATTGAAACCATCATAAATTATAATGCCCAAGATTCCATTTTTTTTAATCTAAAATCTAGTAAACTGACCCTTTATGGAGAAAGTCATATTGACTATGGGGAAATTGAATTAGACGCTGATGAAACCCAAATCAGTATGACTGATAGAATCATTACTTCAACTTACAGCGTGGATTCAGCAGGAAAAAAACAAGGAAAGCCCATTTTTACAGAAAAGGGTACCGTCTACGAAACCGATTTCATCATCTACAATTTAAAGACCAAAAGGGCCCAAATCAAAGGTGTAATCACTGAGCAAATGGGTGCCTTCATGCATGGCCAAGATGTCAAGAAGAATGAACGAAATGAAATGTATATCTCAGAAGCCATGTACACTACCTGCGATCTCACGAACCCGCATTTTCATATTCAATCCAAACAGCTCAAAGTAACGAAACGAAATGTCATCTCTGGTCCTTTCAATTTAAGGTTTCGGGAAATTAAAACCCCCCTCTGGTTTCCTTTTGGAATGTTCCCAAAACCAAAAGAAAAAACCTCTGGTATCTTAGTTCCTACCTATGGAGAAGAAACCCGAAGAGGTTTTTTCTTAAGGGATGGCGGTTATTATTGGGCTGTTAATGATTATATGGACATCAGAACTACAGGATCTGTTTTTTCTAATGGGGGGTATGGCGCTGTTTTCAATACAAATTTTAAAAAAAGATATGTTTACACAGGAGGTCTCAATTTTAGTTTTAATAAAAATATTATCGATAATGAAAATGGATTGAGCAGTAATGATTTTTGGGTAAGAAGTAATCTTAAACCCCTTTCTAAAGGTAATTCTAGTGTCAGTGCTTCAATTTCAGCAGGTACGACGACTTATAACAGCAACAATAATTTAGCCACTACCGATTTTAACAGAAGTATCAGTTCTCAATTTTCATCCAATCTTTCTTACCGCCAAAAATTTGCTAATGCCCCTATTAATTTGACTATGAATGCCCGACATCGACAAAACGTACAAACAGGTGTGATGACTTTTAATCTACCAGAATTGTCCCTCAATGTCAATCGGCAGTACCCTTTTAAGAAATTAGCTGGATCCAATATGGATTTCCTTAAAAAATTAGGGCTTAGCTATAATTTTGTTGCAAAAAATGAAATTACTAATAAACAGGTCAAAACTAACTTTCCATTTGTAGTAGCCAACCAAACATCCACTCAGGAGGGTCAAGAGGAAGAACTAAAATTGGATTTTAAAAATGCAAAAAATGGAGGTCAACATAAAATACCCATTGCCACTTCAGTTAAATTATTCAATAAATTAAATCTCAGTCCCAACTTAAATTTAACAGAATATTGGTATACCAAAGAGCTTGATTATACCTATATACCCGAACTTGAAGCCGTTCAAGTCGATACCCTCCAGAAATTTTCACGAGCTCTTTCATGGAATTCAGGTGCTTCTTTGAGTACCATTATATACGGAACCCACTTTTTTAAGCCTGGCGGTTATATTCAAGCCATACGCCATGTAGTTACACCTTCAATTTCTTTTAGCTACACACCTAACATTACCAATAGCGAAAATAGCCCTTGGGAATGGATACAAAAAAACGAAAAAGGAGATTCAGTACTGATGTCAAAATATCACCAGTTTGCTTATGGATCTCCTCGAGGAAATATGAGTAAAACTTTGAGCTTTGGTCTCCAAAATAATCTTGAAATAAAAGTTCGAGATAAAAAAGATACGTTAGGCATTGGTTATAAAAAGATTAAGCTGTTCGATAATTTCTCTCTAAATAGTGGTTATAATTTTGCCGCTGACTCTTTCAATTTATCCAACATAAATTTATCAACTAGAACCAGTTTTTTTAAAGGTAAGCTTAGTTTCAATATTGGTGGCACCCTTGATCCCTACGTATATAATGCTTTAGTAACCAATGAAGAAGGTCTAGTTACGCGTCAGGAGCGAATTGATAAATTTTCATGGCAAAATGGCCAAGGTTTAGGCAATTTATCCAGAATCAACACCGCCATTAGCTTAAACTTAAAACCAAAAGGTTCTAGTGATGTAAAGGAAAATAATGGAAGAAATGATTTTATAGACCAAGATATCACAAATCAAGAAGAATTAGGGTTACAAGATGCCGCTGATCTAGATTATATTTATAAAAACCCAAATGAGTATGTCAATTTTAATATTCCATGGTCCCTTAGGGTTTCCTACTCAATAAATGTCACTCAATCTGGTTTATTAGAATCAAGGATAAGGCAAACATTGACTTTTTCAGGAGATGTATCTCTGACTCCAAAAACTAAAATAAATTTTAGGTCCGGTTTCGATTTTGAGAAAAATAAATTTACCCAGACTAGCATTGGGGTCAACCGTGATTTACATTGCTGGCAATTAAGCTTCAATTGGATTCCTTTTGGAAGAAATCAATCCTTTAATTTAATTATAAGACCCAAATCAGCGTTATTACAAGATTTGAAGCTTCAGAAAAGAAAAAGTTTTCAAGACTTTTTTTAAATAAGGAAGACAGAAGGGTTCAGTCTAACCTTTCTTCTAGATTTTAGAATCAATCTCCAAATATTTCAAGGTGAAATTATGCTTGTATCACTGATCTAAATGAGTTGTAAAAATAACTGGTCATAAACATACAAAATATATGATATGTAACGATTAAAGTGGGTCCAATATCCAAAAATGAATGGAGCATAAACCAATCTCCATAAAAAAAGACTACTGCCACGGCGATGATATTCTTGATCATTTCCACATAAATGGCACTCCAATGCTTATCCATCAATAAAGTCATACTCGCAATGGACAAATACATAAAACCTCCAAAATAAATCAAAATTTGATAGCCAATTTCAGCTGCATAATTGAAAAAAATCAATGAGATAATAGAAATGCACGCCCATTGAAACCAACACCAAACATGAAAGAAAAGTGGGTAGTCTGGATCGTATTTTAACTGATCATACACGGGTTCAGTTAACTGAATAGGATAAGCCTCAGCGACATCTTTAGGCCGCCAACCCGTAGGTTTAAACCAAATGACGAGTTTATCATACCAGGACTTCGCTCTCCAAGCATCCTGCAGGAGTTGCCAAAGGTGAATGAAATTAATCACAAAAGGATTCCAACTCTTGACCGCCTTTTTTACACCGTAGACCGGTGATTCATTGGCTAATTCCTCTTGAAAGGTTCCAAAAATTTTATCCCAAAAAATGAAAATTTGAGAAAGGTTTTTATCAATATAAATATCGTTAATCGCATGATGTACCCTGTGATGCGAAGGAGTTACCAAAACATATTCCAGAAATCCAAGCTTTCCGATTAATTTTGTATGATACCAATATTGTGAGAATAAATGGAGCGGTGCAATGAAGGCAATAACCTGAGCCGGTACTCCTAATAAGGCAGTGGGAAGTAAAAAAACAAAAGAGATTGAAAACCAGTTTGAAATAGACTGTCTCAAGGCACAACCTAAGTTGAACTCTTCACTGCTGTGATGAATCAAATGATGATTCCAGAAATAATTAATTTTATGGGATATTCGGTGGACCCAATAACCTGAAAAATCTAATCCTATAAAAGCAACCAAATAAATTATCCATGTCTCTTGAATCTGTATCAAGCCCAAGTTACCGACCATCCAATCATAAGAAACAATGATGACCGTTAATCCTAAAACATCTTTAAACACATTTGTTAATCCAGAAATAAGACTGGCTAAGGTATCCATACTCCTCATCACCATTTCTCCTTTCGCATGACCTATCCACGCCTCAAAAAAAATCAATATTAAAAAGAAAGGTATGGCATAGTTTAATACACTTACATAAGCCTCCATAGTTGTAAAATAAATAATTTTTGCAAAAAAAAATCAGTTTAAATTACCAGAAAGTGATATAAATTAATTTTTTCAGCCAATTTGCTAGATAATAGCCCTTATTAATGATTTTCTACTTTTTAAACGCTTTCATAAAATGAATCCTGATCTAAAAATAGCCCAAAACAAAATCCCAAAAAAGATAGACGATATTGCTGATTCATTGGGTATTTCCAAAGAGGATTTAGAATATTACGGGCATTATAAAGCTAAAATTCCCGTTCATCTTATTGATGAGAACAAGGTAAGTCAATCGAAATTAATTCTTGTTACGGCCATTACGCCAACTCCAGCGGGTGAAGGTAAATCTACCACTACCGTAGGTCTTTGTGACGGGCTTAATCGCATTGGAAAAAAAACAATTTCTGTCCTCAGAGAGCCCTCTTTAGGTCCTGTTTTTGGAATGAAGGGCGGTGCCACTGGTGGCGGTTATTCACAAGTGGTGCCTATGGAGGATATCAATTTGCATTTTACAGGTGACTTCTCAGCGGTTGAAAAAGCGAATAATCTACTGTCCGCTCTGATTGGCAACAATATTCAAAGTAAAACCCGAAACCTTGGAATAGATCCAAGAACGGTGACCTGGAAATGGGTCATGGATATGAATGATCGTACTCTTAGAAATATCATATCGGGATTAGGAGGTAAATCAGGAGGTTTTCCCAGAGAATCCGGATTTGATATTACAGCAGCCTCGGAGGTCATGGCCATTTTATGCCTTTCAAAAAATTTGACTGATTTAAAATCTAAATTGGCGAATATTTATATCGGAGATACGTTTAATGGCGAAGCCATTTTTGCCCGCGACTTAAACGCACAAGGAGCGATGGCTTCGTTATTAAAAGAAGCCATCAAACCCAATTTAGTCCAAACCTTAGAAGGCAATGCAGCCATCATTCATGGCGGTCCTTTTGCTAATATCGCACAAGGAACCAACTCCCTTATCGCTACAAAAATAGCTATGTCACTGGCTGATTATGTGGTTACAGAGGCTGGATTTGGCGCAGATTTAGGCGCAGAAAAATTTTTTAATATCAAATGTTTTTATGGAAATATTTCACCCAAAGCAGTCGTCTTAGTAGCTAGCATAAGAGCCTTAAAATATCATGGGGGTATAAAGAAAGTTGAATTGACCCAACCCAATACAAAAGCCTTAATCAAGGGAATGGCCAATCTCGATAAACACGTAGAAAACCTAAAACGATTCAATATCCCTCTGGTGGTAACAATTAATAAATTCACTTCTGACACCGAAGAAGAAATACAAATCATAAAAGACCATTGTGCTGCCATTGATGTGGAAGTTGCCTTAAGCGAAGGATGGGCATTTGGTAGTAAAGGCGCGACAGAACTGGCTGGAAAGGTCGTTGATGCAGCGAATAATTGTCAATCACAATATGTCCCTACTTATGACGCAAATTCAAGCATAAAAAATAAATTATCAGCCATCGCCAAAGATATTTATGGTGCAGAGACCATTAGCTACACTAATAAGGCAGAAAAAATCATTAAAAGAGCCATTGATCTAAATATCAGCCATCTCCCTATTTGTATGGCTAAAACCCAAAGCTCGTTATCCGATGACAGTAGCCTTTTTGGTCGTCCCGATCATTTTGGACTTACGGTACGAGATATGGAAATAGCCACCGGTGCAGGTTTTCTAATTCCCATCACAGGAAATATGCTGAGAATGCCTGGATTACCAGAAATTCCTGCTGCTGAGCAAGTCGATATTGATGAGGATGGTACCATATCTGGCCTTTCCTAAGCTTTCTCCCAAATAATCAATCTTCAAACTGCTGTTGACTTGACGCATCAATCCAACTCTGAACCGCTTCTTTAGTTGGGTTTTCCAAATCTTTTAGCTTCATCTTTTTGCGTATGCCGCACAGGTCATTATGCAATTTATTTACATTAGATTCACTGAGTTGACTCAAAGTATTCAATCCTATTTTTCGCATTAAGGAAAGGTAAGCTGCAGGTATACCCTGATCTGTAAATTCTTGATCAGTTGATTGGGTTTCCTTTTTTTCAGGCCTCATTTGAGGAAAAAACAATACATCCTGTATCGAAGTCGAATTGGTCATAATCATGGTTAAGCGATCAATACCTAATCCAACACCTGAAGTCGGCGGCATCCCATATTCAAGTGCTCGTAAAAAATCCTCGTCCAAAGCCATGGCCTCCTCGTCTCCTCGCGCGGCGAGTGCCAATTGATTTTCAAATCGTTCCCGTTGATCTATGGGATCATTTAACTCAGAATAAGCATTCATAATTTCCTTACCGTTGCATATCGCCTCAAAGCGTTCAACTAAGCCTAGTTTTGAGCGATGCTTTTTAGTCAAAGGAGACATTTCTTCAGGATAATCGATAATAAAGGTGGGTTGAATTAATTTTGATTCGCATTGTTCTCCAAATATTTCATCTATCAATTTTCCGGAACCCATTGTTTCATCAGTAGTAATTCCTAAAGATTTAGATGTTGCTCTCAACGCCTCCTCATCCATCTCTGAAATATCAATGCCTGTAAAGTGAGCAATGGCTTCAAACATGGTAAATCGCTTCCAAGGTCTTTGGAAATCTATGACATGCTCCCCTACGGTTACTTTGGTGTCTCCATGTAATTTAATGGCGATTTGCTCCACAATCTCTTCCATTAAATCCATCATCCAAAAATAGTCCTTATAGGCTACATATAATTCTACCTGTGTAAATTCAGGATTATGAAATCTCGACATTCCTTCATTTCTAAAGTCTTTTGCAAATTCGAAAACTCCATCAAATCCACCGACAATGAGCCTTTTTAAGTAAAGCTCATTAGCAATTCTCAAGTACAAAGACATATCTAATGTATTGTGATGGGTTATGAAAGGTTTGGCTGCCGCACCGCCGTGAATAGGCTGCAAAATCGGTGTTTCAACCTCTAAATATCCTTTTTTATTCAAGAAATTTCTGATAGTATTTACCAAAAGTGCCCGCTTACGAAACGTATCTTTGATCTCAGGATTTACAATAAGATCTAAATATCTTTGTCGATATCTTTGTTCCGGATCAGTAAAAGCATCCCATGTTTTCTTATTCCCCTCATCGTCTTCCCTTTCTTTCACAATGGGCAGAGGTCTCAATGACTTGGTTAATATTTTAAAAGAGGTGACATGAATAGATATTTCTCCTACTTGTGTCACAAATACAAATCCCTTGATCCCTACAATATCTCCAATATCTAGCTTTTTCTTGAAAACATTATTATACACAGATTTATCCTCTCCTATGCATAAATCATCTCGACGGAGATAAATTTGAATTCTACCCACATTATCCTGAATTTCAGCAAAAGAAGCGGAACCCATGATACGTCGACTCATGATACGTCCTGCGATAGATATATTTTTAAAGGATGCTGATTCATCTTTAAACTTCTCCTTAATTTCTTGACTCGTGGTGGTTATTTCAAAAAGTTCCGGAGGATATGGATCAATATTCATATCCATCAAATCCTTCCTGGCCTTTCGGCGTATCAATTCTTGCTCGCTTAATTGCATTATAATTTTAATTTTCTTCTTTTAATTTCTTTCTTAATCAACATAAGCTCACGACTGCTTTGCCCTTGAACTGAAGTGTTTTCCTCTGCCCTCCTAAACAAATAAGGCATTACCTGCTCTAGTGGGCCGTAAGGCACATATTTGGCGACATTGTAACCTTCGTCAGACAATTTAAATGATATATTATCACTCATTCCCAATAATTGAGCAAAATATATCCGCGCATCATTATTGTCATAGCCATATTGCTGTATTAGTTCAACTAAGCCTTTGCTCGACACTTCATTATGAGTCCCCAAACAAATCGAAAAATATGCTAAATTTTCCATTGCGAACTTTACGCCCATATTATAATCTCTGTCTGTAGCTTCTTTATTGGGCTGAATCGGGTCTGGGTATCCCAATGATTGTGCCCGAAAACGTTCTTGTTCTAGGTAGGCTCCTCGCACTATCTTAGCTCCAAAATACACTTTGGAAGTGTTCATTTTCTCAAATCCCGCTTTCATTCTATCCAACATATCTCGCCGGTAAAACTGATAGGTATTGTAAACGATTACCCGCTCAGTATTGTATTTAATCATTAAATCATAACTGAATTCATCTATGACATTTTGATACCAACTTTCTTCAGCGTCAATAAGCAATCGTTGATTTAATTTTGAAATGACTTGCACTACTTCAAAGCCGCGCTCCTTGAATCTATTAAATTGATTTTGCTCATTTCCAGTCAATACTTTACCCATCTGAATCTTAGTCATCAAAGATTTTGACCCCAATCCCGTAAGTTTTAACACGCAAAAAGGAATGAAGTCATGCTCATTGGCAAATTGAATGGCCCGTAAAGTCTCTTTTAATGTTTGATCAAAACTTTGCTCCTTTTCTTGCCCTTCAACTGAGTAGTCTAAAATAGTTTTGACGTTCAATGTTTTTAATTGATTGATTTTTTTTTCGCATCCTTGGATACTTTCTCCCCCACAGAATTGATCAAAAAGGGTTGCCTTTATGAGCCCTTTAATAGGAAGTCTAAAATGTAACGCCCATTTAATAATTGCGGTCCCCATAAATACCATGAGGGGTCTATTAATGACTGAAAAAATAACATTTGATACTTGTAATTCTCTAAGGGATTTAGACCGAAAAGTAATTTTAGTATCATCAAAGTTCACTGACATATCAACATCTCATTAACGCATTAGCCACAAAGATAATAAACGACTCAAGGATTCATCACTCGAGTTAATCAAAGTATGAAAAAGACATGTAATTTTGTAGGATGAAAAAGGTACCACCTAACATACATTTCACTCAAAATGTGAACCAGAAACTTCAAAGTTGTCTGACATTGTTTAACCCTGATAAAATCGCCATTTTAGTCGACGAAAATACTTTAGTCCAATGCTTACCTAAATTAACATCTTTCAAAGGAACCCCTTTAATTCAAATCGCCAGCGGGGAAAAAAATAAGAATATTGAAACCTGTCAAATCATTTGGCAAAAGTTGACTGATTTTAATTTTACTAGAAAATCATTATTAGTCAATCTAGGAGGTGGCGTCATTGGAGATATGGGTGGTTTTGTTGCCGCAACCTTCAAAAGAGGTGTTTCCTTTATCAATATACCCACGACATTGCTCTCTCAAGTTGATGCGAGTATTGGTGGAAAGTTAGGTGTAGACTTCAATGAATTCAAAAATCACATTGGTGTATTTAAAGATCCTGATGCCGTCATCATATGTGATGATTTTTTGAGTACCCTACCTCATCGGCAACTCAAATCGGGCTTCGCAGAAATCATCAAACATGGCCTTATCTACGATTCCACATACTGGCAAGATATCCAAATGACCCTCATTTCAGGAATTAAAGATTGGCAATATTTCATCGAAAAATCCGTGCTGGTCAAAGCCGATGTTGTCAAAAAAGATCCCTACGAGTCAGGGTTAAGAAAAATTTTAAACTTTGGACACACGATTGGACACAGCATTGAATCCTGGTATTTAGATACAGAAAAAGACCTATTACATGGAGAAGCCATAGCAGCCGGTATGATCATGGAGGCTAAATTAGCTCTCGACTTGGGTTTAATAGAAAAAGAATATTTTAAGCAAGTAGTAAGTTATATTGATCAACTTTTTGATCGTGTGATGGTATTCCCCCCTTTTTATAAAATCAAAATATTATTGGGACAAGACAAGAAGAATCGAGGATCCACTGTTATGTTTTCTCTAATCAATGGACCCGGAAGTTGCTTATTTGATATCGAGGTAAGTGATGCGCAAATTGCGGACGCCATTAATTTTTATTTAGATTCAGGAAGTAATCCATAAATTGCCGTTCCTACAGATTACACTTTTTATTTATTCTAGACCCAAATAAATCATGAATTATCAACTTGATCGATATCATCAGCCATTAAATGGAGATATCACCTTGTCATCATCCAAAAGTGAAAGCAACCGCGCATTGATTATGAATGCCCTTTCTGGTAACCAATTGCAATTGAAAAATTTATCAGATGCTCGTGATACCCAAACCATGCAACGTTTACTCTCCAAAAAACAACCTGTCTGGGATGTAATTGATGCCGGCACTACTATGCGATTCTGTACGGCTTACCTTGCTATCTCGGGCTCAGGAGAGATCATTACTGGATCTGATCGCATGAAAGAACGGCCTATTAAACCCCTAGTAGATGCCTTGCGCAAACTGGGTGCAAAAATTGATTATCTGGCACAAGAGGGATTTCCTCCGTTACGTATTAGTGCCCAAAAAAATAAGCCTCAAGCTGATAAAATAAGTATCCCAGGCAATATCAGCAGTCAATATATCAGTGCGCTACTAATGATTGGTCCCACGCTGGCTGATGGCATTTCAATTGAACTAACTAGTGAGATTTTTTCGCGCCCCTATATAGAGATGACCTTGGCGCTTATGCATCATTTTGGTATCAATAGTACCTGGAAAGATCAGACCATAGATATAAAACCGCAGCCATATAAAGCCCAATCTTACACTATTGAAAGTGATTGGTCGGGCGCCAGTTACTGGTACAGTATGGTTGCCTTAAATCAAGAAAGCAGTATTTCGCTTCGAGGGCTTCGATTCAATAGCTTTCAAGGAGATCAAAACATCGTTCATATCATGTCCAAGATCGGCGTCAAAACTGAATTTAAATCCGATAGGGTTCAACTAACCTCCATCCCTGTTACTGAAATAAATCAAAATATTGATTTTAAAAACTGTCCTGATTTAGCTCAAACGGTCATGGTAGTGGCGGCTATCAAAGGAATTAAATTAACCATGACGGGTCTCGAAAGTCTCAAAATAAAGGAAACCGATCGTGTGATGGCCATGAAAAAGGAATTACTTAAAATTGGGTGCCTTTTGAATGAAGAAAATGGAATCTGGAGGCTAAAATCGGGTACTGTTCCAGAGCACCTCAAAACCATAGAAACATATGAAGATCACAGAATGGCCATGGCCTTTGCTCCCGTATGCATGGTTAAAGCCACTACCATTCGAGATATAGAAGTAGTGAAAAAATCCTATCCTGATTTTTGGGCACATTTAAAATCTGTAGGGATTACTTTTAGTGAATGCTAAAAATATCTAATTATGAGTTTAAAATACTTTTTTAAAATATTACTCTTCTCAGGATTTCTTTCCATTTTTAATTCCTGTCAGCTTGCCCAAGAAAAATCAACTTCTTTCATACTAATCAGACATGCTGAAAAAATAATTTCATCAAGTGATAATCCCGATTTATCCTCCAAAGGCCGGCAGCGTGCGGCGAAATTAGTTGACCTATTTGAAGCAGTCAGCATTGATGCTATTTATGCTACGCCTTACTTAAGAACCATTAATACTGCCGAACCTTTAGCAAAAGCTAAGCAGTTAGAGGTATTAAATTATCAAGCAAATGATCTTCAAGACTTTGCTGCAAAGTTGTTAGAAAATCATCAAGGAGAAACTATCGTGGTCATTGGACATTCCAATACAACTCCTCAATTGACCAATGCTTTGGCTGGTACTAAATATTCTGATTTAGAAGAGACAGAATATGATTGGCTCTATTTTGTTGAGGTTAACACTTTCCGTTCTGCTAAAGTTAAAAAATTAAAGATTCGCCTCTCACAAAATTTGAAAAAAAATTGATAATTAAGACTTCTTGCTTATGTTATGAAATGGATTTATATTGTAAATGGAAGAAATTAACATAAAATCGAATAAACATGAAACAAATAACATTAATATTTACTTTAACCGCATTTGTTTTTTGGCAAATATAAATGTGAGTACTGCTCAACGCATTTTTGTAAACGATGTAGACATTAATGAGTTAGACATCGAATATGTTGAATTATCTGTTACTTCAAAACTATTAAATCCGACAAAAATGAAAATTTATGTAGATTATGGTCAAAAATGGAGCATGAAGAGTTAAAATATAATGAACCCTGAAAAGAAGGTGATTCCTTTCAATAGTGCCATCCATGCACTAAATTTTATGGATAAAAATGGTTGGGTTTATGTTGAACAAACAGCAGTAACTGATGGGGGTGAAACTACTTACAAATATTTGTTGAAGAAAGCAGGATAAATAAATAAAACTAGTATCCTTTAGTTTTTCTATTTAGAGGATGTTAGTTTATTTTCTATTTTCAAAATTCGATAATTATCACCATCTGATACATATAAATTTTGATCTTTGTCGAATGTGATGTCCCTTGGGAAGCTAAGCTTATTTAGGTTATTGCCACTACCGTTCCCTCCGATTCTTGTGGCCACTTTTGGATTCTGTGATTACGAGTATCAGGAAAATAAATATTTCCAAAAGCATCTATCGCGACACTTTCAGGGTAATTCAATTGCTTAAATTTTACGCCATTGCTGCCTGTTCCAGCTACGAGGATAACGACATTGTATCCACTAGACCATTTTTGTATCCTGTGATTATCTCTGTCAGCAATGTATAGACTTCCCTTCAAATCTAGCGCAACATCGACAGGGAATCTTAAATATTTATCACCAGATCCTAGCTTATTTCTACTCCCTGCAACCGTTATTCCTGATGTCGCTCCTTTAGCCCATTTTTGAATACGATGATTGTGAGTGTCGGCGATAAAAATATCCCCATTCTCATTTATATCTATTCCCATGGGTAGACTCAACTGCGTTGAACTTAAGCCTTGACCATTCCCTTAAGCAACAGTAATTCCAACATTAGTTCCTTTCAAGAATTTTTGAACCCTGTGGTTACGAGAATCTACAACAAATAAATTGTCATCCTGATCTATAACCAACCCTCTTGGAAAGTTCAATTGATTTGCTCCGCTACCATTACCACCCGCAATAGTAACTCCAACTTTCGAATTTGGAGACCATTTTTGAACTCGGGAATTAAGTAAATCAGCTACAAGAACGTCTCCATTCGACATTACTACAATCTCAGAAGGGTAATCTAATTAATTTAATAAATCTCCTCTTCCATATCCATCAGCAACAATTGCAATTTCACTTTTTTGAGATAAAACTTGAAAAAAATTACTCAAGAGTATCATAATCAAAATAGACTTAGAGAAAATTAGCTCAAATAAATAATTCATTATGATTAGTTTTCATATCAGTTCGGCAAAAATAACTCAGATAATTTCGCTTTAAAAATCTATCTCTGTGTAAGCTACAAAATATTTTTAATGCTGCCTCCATCCACTGCCAACGAAGTTCCAGTAATGTAGCTCGCACGTTCACTAACAATAAAAGCGACAGCTGCCGCAAATTCATGGGGCTGACCAAAGCGTCCGAGGGGAATATTTTTGATACTATCCTTAAAGGAAGGGTTGACCTTCAGTAAATTTTGTAATCTTCCTGTTTCAGTAGATCCCGGCATAATATTATTAACCGTAATATGATAAGCGCCGAGCTCATTGGAAAGGCTTTTGATTAATCCAGATACGGCCGCGCGTACACTGTTTGAAAGAATCAATCCATCAACGGGTTGCTTAACTGCCTGTGAGGTAATGGCCACAATTCTTCCCCATTTTTGCGCCTTCATTTGGGGTAAAAATCCCTTGATTAAGGCCACAGTACTGGCCAAAAGCAAATGATATGCGGCTTCCCAATCATCCAAGGAAAATTGATCAAAATTTCCTGAAGGTGGACCTCCTGAATTGGTAATCAAAATATCTACTGTTTTAAATTCATCTAGTGCCGCTTTGATCATCCGATTGCGATCTACTTCATTGGATACATCCCCCGCCAAAGCCACTATCTTACCTTTTCCAAAATCAGCCAAGATCTGCGCTGCTTGTTCTAAATTTTTGGCATCTCTACCTGAAATAATGACGTGGCATCCTTCCTGCAGCAGTTCTTTTGCCACTGCATAACCCAGCCCTTGACTTGATGCCGCTATAAAGGCTACTTTATTATTTATTAATAAGTCCATAGTGCGCTTAGATTTTGGGGATTTCTGTCTCCCATAACTTTTGATCAAAAAGAAATTTTGGTTTGAGATTGTGCAGGGATCGAAATGCCGTCTCCTTTAATTTGGGATGTTGCTGCTGCAACCGATTCAATAACTCTTTCATCTCAAGACGTTTTAAATGCTCCTGCGATCCACAAAGATTACAAGGTATAATGGGCCATCCCTGAGCTTGGGCAAAGTCTACTATCCAATCTTCCTGAACCGAAAACAAAGGTCTGATTACCTGCAAATCCTCTGCTTGGACCTGATAATGCGCAGGCATCGAGCCTAATTGACCAGAAAAAAACAGATTCATCATAAAAGTTTCCAATACATCCTCTCGATGGTGGCCTAAGGCTATTTTATTACAGCCAAAATTTCTAGCTGAATCATACAAAATACCTCTCCTTAATCTACTGCAAAGTGAACAATAACTCTTCCCGAGTAGTGTCTTTTTGGCTACTACACGGTAAGTATCTTGCTCAACGATCTTATAGGGAACGTACCATTCTTTAAAAAGTTTTGGTAGTACCTCTGTAGGAAATCCAGGCTGTTTTTGATCTACATTTACTGCTAAAATCTCAAAATATACGGGCGCTTTTTTTTGAAATTCTTTTAAAAAATGCAACATGCACAGGCTGTCTTTCCCTCCACTGATGGCAACTAAGATCTTATCCCCAGCAGCAATCATCTCGAAATCATTGATCGATTGACCTATAGCACGATTGATTTTTTGATATGACAACTTGTTTTCTATTTTATGTACCTGAAATCTTGCGCTGATTCGATGTTTTTGATCGTTTCAAGAATTAAGTTGATAACATGTTCAACATCTGATTTTGCTACTGTCTCGACCGTAGTATGCATATATTTAAGCGGCAATGAAATCAATGCTGAGGCAACGCCTGCCCCAGAGTAGGCAAAGGCATCCGTGTCTGTACCTGTAAATCTCGAAGAAGCCAATCTTTGAAAAGGAATCTCATTTTTTTCAGCTACCTCGACAATCAAATCTCTCAAATTTTGCTGGACAGCTGGTGCATAAGACAAAGTGGGGCCTTTACCTATCGCAATGTCACCACTATTTTTTTTGTCATACATAGGTGCATTTGTATCATGGGTTACATCAGTTATGATAGCTACATCCGGCTTAATTCGTCTCGAAATCATTTCAGCTCCACGCAATCCAATCTCCTCTTGAACGGCATTAACGGCATACAAACCAAAAGGAAGTTTGATGTTCTGTTTTTTAATTCTTCTAAAGACCTCTGCGATCATAAAGCCACCTATTCTGTTATCTAAGGCCCTGCCCGTGTAATATTTTTGTCCGAGTTCCATCAGCTCATCAGTGAAGGTTATCACGGTCCCGGGATGAATTCCCATTTCCTCTACTTCAGCCTTACTATTGGCTCCCACGTCCACAAAAATATTTTTTAAGGTCGGTGAATCTTCTTTTTCCTTGCGCACATGAATAGCAGGCCAACCAAATATTCCTTTCACTATCCCCTTTTTACGTGTATGTAGATTTACCCGCATAGAGGGCGCAATCTGGTGATCAGATCCTCCATTACGAATAACGTATATGTATCCTTTATCGTCTATGTAATTTACAAACCAAGAAATTTCATCGGCATGAGCCTCAATGACTACTTTGTAAGGTGCCTCTGGATTTATCACACCTACTACGGTTCCATAGGTATCAGAAATGTAATCATCTATGTAAGGCTTCATATAATCAAGCCATATTCTTTGTCCCCCTTCTTCAAAACCTGTAGGTGATGGGTTATTGAGATAGTTATATAAAAAGTCTTTGCTTTTTTGATCCATAATATTTGTTTTTTTTAAATCGATTTTGTCAGACCACCATCAATCACAAAATCTTGTCCTGTGATATAAGCCGCCTTATCTGATACTAAAAAAGAAGCCAATTCGGCTACCTCTTTAAGAGTACCTTGCCGCAACATGGGAATTTGATTAATGGTTTGTTCATCTGCCGGATATGAATTGATAAATCCGGGCAAAATATTGTTCATTCTTACATTAGCATGACCCAATTCTGAAGCAAATAATTTACAATAACTGGATACTGCAGCTCTTATAACGGATGAAATAGGAAAGGTTATAGAAGGCTCTTTGGCTCCAAATGTGGATATGTTGACAAAAGCGCCTCCTTTTTGCTTAGCCATAATTGGGCCAATGGATTTGGCCAGTCTGATTACATTCATCAATAATAAATTCATCCCTTTTTCCCAGTCTGAATCTGTCAGCGACAATATAGACCCTTTACTTGCATGACCCGTATTACATACCACCGCATCAATCCGCCCATACTTTTCGAAAGTAAAATCAACTAATCTAGCAATATCATTCTCATCTTCAATGGATCCCTGTAGTGGCCTGGCATTGAGTTGATCGCAAAGGGCAAACAAACTATCTGACCTAGACATCAAAACTAGCTTATATCCCTCAGATGCGAATTGAGTCGCACAAGCAGCACCAATTCCTTTACTGGCCGCTGTAATAATGGCTACTTTTTGTTTTTTCAATAGTTTTAATTTTGAATATTGCAAAATTAATTGAAAACCTGTTGGCCTTCATGCATCTGACGCTTATATCTTGAGGATTAAAATGATATGATTCTATAAAGGAATATTAATACTTGGTGGATTATGACTAGAGGGGAAGAAATGAAACTTGATTTCCAACCCTCAGATATAGTCAAAATTCGCAAACTAGAGTATGAAAAAAGGTTTATAAAGAAGTTATTGAGAAACTATCATTGAATTAGTTTAAACCTTTTTTTAAACTATAAAGTAGCTTAATTAACTATATGAGCATTTTTTTGACTAAAATTGATTTACTAAAAAGGTAACAATTGCTTTTGAGCTTCAATAAATCATTTAAAAAATTGTGTAAATTAAAAAAAAACGTAAATCAATTATGAAACAAATAATATTAGCACTGCTAATAACAACACTATCAACTGTTGAATTAATAGGCCAGCAAATTTTTTCGCCAGATGACAAAATTTCTTTAACATTCTCGCTATTAAAAGATGGTTCGGCAACATATCAATTAGATTATGAAAATAATAAAGTTGTAAAAATTAGCAAACTTGGTTTTGAGTTAAAGAATGATTCTATCGATTTAAAAAGTGGATTTACGATTGTTAATACGGAAAACCTTACTTTTGATGAAATATGGAAACCTGTTTGGGGTGAAGAAAGTGAAATTAGAAACCATTATAATGAATTATTTGTAAGTCTATTGCAAAAATCAACACAACGAATTCTAAATATTAGATTTCGTGTGTTTAATGATGGTTTGGGTTTTAGATATGAATTTCCTGAGCAAACAAATATGGGACATTTTGTAATAGAAGATGAAAAAACACAATTTGCAATGACTGGAGACCATACTGCTTTTTGGATACCTGGAGATTATGATACACAAGAGTATGATTATACAGAATCGCGTCTTTCAGAAATAAGAGAATTAATGTCTAATTCTGTAACCGATAATCTATCTCAGACTTCATTTTCATTAACAGGAGTTCAAACCTCATTGATGTTAAAAACTGATGGTGGCTTGTATATAAATTTACATGAGGCAGCACTCCTTGATTATTCCGTAATGCATTTAGATTTAGATGATGAAAACATGATTTTTGAAGCATGGTTAACTCCAGATGCAAACGGAGACAGACCATATATGCTTGCACCAACAAATACACCTTGGCGTACCATTATAGTAAGTGATGATGCACGTGAAATTTTAAGTTCTAGAATGACATATAATCTAAATGAGCCTTGTAAAATAGAGGATACTTCTTGGATTAAACCTGTTAAGTATGTTGGTGTCTGGTGGGAAATGATTTCTGGAAAAAGTTCTTGGGCATATACAGATGATCTTAAGGCTGTCAAATTAGGGACAACCAATTATAATAAAGTGACTCCAAACGGAAAACATGGAGCAAATACATCGCATGTAAAAGAATTAATAGATTTTGGGTCCAAACATGGTTTTGATGCCGTTTTGGTTGAAGGATGGAATGTTGGATGGGAAGATTGGTTTGGACACTCAAAAGATTATGTATTTGATTTTATAACACCCTACCCTGATTTTGATCTAGAAGAAATTCAAAAATATGCGAAATTCAAAAATATCGAAATGATGATGCATCATGAAACTTCTTCGTCAGTAAGAAACTACGAAAGACATTTAGACCAAGCATATAAATTTATGAAAGATCATGGGTATAATGCAGTAAAGAGTGGTTACGTAGGAGATATTATTCCAAGAGGAGAAAATCATTACAGTCAGTGGATGGTCAACCATTATCAATATGCACTTGAAAAGGCTGCTGATTATAAAATCATGGTTAATGCTCATGAAGCAGTGAGACCAACAGGAATAGCGAGAACATATCCAAATTTAATTGGAAATGAATCAGCAAGAGGAAACGAATATCAAGCCTTTGGAGGTTCCAAACCAAATCATGTTACCGTATTGCCATTTACCCGATTAATAGGTGGTCCAATGGATTATACTCCTGGTATTTTCGAAATGGATATTAGTAACTTTAATCCTGCCAATACATCTTTCGTAAATAGTACAATTACCAATCAATTGGCTCTTTATGTTACCTTGTTTAGCCCTTTACAAATGGCTGCTGATTTACCAGAAAACTACACTCGATTTTTAGATGCTTTTCAATTTATAAAAGATGTAGGTCTTGATTGGGAAAAGAGTGTGTACTTAGAAGCAGAACCTGGAGCATATGTCACAATTGCTCGTCAGGAAAAAGGAACAAAAAATTGGTTTATCGGTAATGTTAACGGTAAATCAAAAAGGACTTCTAGTATTTCATTTGATTTTCTTGAAAAAGGAAAATCTTATATCGCGACCATTTATGCAGATACAAAGGATACAAACTATAAAACAAATCCACAGTCCTACAGTATTAAAAAGTTAAAAGTTAATAATAAGTCAAAATTAAGTCTGATAAGTGTTGAAGGAGGTGGTTATGCTATTAGCATTATTGAAGGTCGGTTAAAGGAGTAAATAAACAACTGATTTAATGGTAGAGGTATTTCCTGTCTGAGCAATTACAATTCTGAAGTCAAAGAAAGCGAGTGACATGTGCAAGACTGGACACTTCACCTATCTGGCACAGCGGCCAGAGCCAATGGAATTTTTCCATTGATAACAATATTACTGTCAGAGAACGACCGTAAAAAATTATGAGTTTGATTTAGAGTGATAAGTGAACAAAAAAAATACAATGAAAAACATAAATAAATGCTTAATGCTGAGTGCTCTAGTCATTTGCACCTTCTCATCATGTAAAGAAACATCTTATAGTGAATGGATTCACCTTTTTGATGGAACTAGCACAGAAGGTTGGAGAGCTTACAATGGAGATGCTTTACCTCCGGGATGGGCAATAAAGGACAGCATCTTAACCTTTCATACCGAACAAATCTTAGAAGAAGACTATGATTATAAGGGGAGCAGAGATATTATTTACGGTGTCGAAGAATTCGAAAAGTTTGAATTATATGTAGAATGGAAAATTCCTAAGGGAGGGAATAGCGGTATTTTTTATCATATAAAAGAAGGCTATGAAGGGCCTCACATGATTGCTCCTGAATACCAGTTGATAGACGATCAGAACTATGCAACAATTCATGACCTTAAGGCTTATAATGAAAGTTTTGGAGTCTTAGAACAAGAAAAATTACAAGATTGGCAGTCGACGGCAGCCGATTATGCCATGCATACACCGGATACTGCCGAAAAAGTATTGAATCCCGCTGGGCAATGGAATTCTACAAAAATTGTATTTAGCACTGAAAAAGTAGAGCACTGGCTCAATGGTAAAAAGGTCCTCTCTTTTGTTCCTTGGTCAGAAGACTGGTACAAAAAAAGAGACTCAGGTAAATGGAAAAATGCACCTGACTATGGTAAGTTCAAAACAGGCTATATAGGATTTCAAGATCACGGTAGTGATCTCTGGTTCAGAAATATTAAAATTAAGAAGTTGTAGGTATAGACAAAAGGTTATCTAAAAAGAGTTCTTTATGGAGCATTTTTAATCTAATAAAATAGGTATATTAAATATTTAAATAGGTTAACTAAAATCATTCAATAATGAAAAGAAGAGACTTTATAAAAAATACGTCGGCATTATCAGCAATAGCAATTCTTCCTTCTTTTTCGAATTGTAAATTTAAAAAAAAAGGGCGTCTAAGAACGGCGCATATCGGCGTAGGCGGAATGGGAGGTGAAGATTTAAGAGATATTTCATCTCATGCTTTAGTAGATGTTACCGCTTTATGCGATGTTGATGCTAACAATTTAGCTGCGGCTAAAAAATTGCATCCAAATGCAAAAACATATTCTGATTATAGAAAGATGTTAGATAAGATTGGTGATTCTATTGATGCGGTGATTGTTTCTACACCAGACCACACACATGCACCAGCCTCTTTGAAGGCTATGAATATGGGGAAGTCTGTTTATTGTCAAAAACCATTAACCCATCATGTATCAGAAGCCAGAGCGATGCGGAAATTGGCAGAAGAGAAAAATTTGATTACTCAAATGGGTATACAGGTGCATTCCTTTTATGATTATAAATTAGCCACTTTGTTGATTCAATCAGGAATTATTGGTAAGGTAAATACAGTAAGGGCATGGTCACCTAAAAACTGGGGGTATGACGGAAACGAACCCTTAGGAAATGATCCGGTTCCTGAAACACTAGATTGGAACCTTTGGTTGGGTACATCTGCAGAAAGACCATACAAAAAGGATATCTACCATCCTGGAAACTGGAGAAAACTAGTAGATTATGGATGCGGCACTTTAGGGGATATGGGTGTCCATATTTTTGATACGCCATACAACGCCCTAGAATTAGATGTACCTAGGACTATTACAAATAAATGTCGGAAACCAAATGGATTTGGATATCCTGAAACTAATATCGTGACCTATGAATTTCCAGGAACAAAATATACGACCAATGACTTCAAGTGGGTTTGGTATGATGGTAAGGGGGCTCCTGAAGACCATCAAGATTTAATATTGCCTGGCTCAGAGAATAAATTATCAAGTAAGGTAAAATCAAATAATAAGGAAGCCACTTTAAAAGATAAAATATCGCTTGAAACAAAATTAACAGACGAAAGTAGTTTATCCGAACAGGGTGCTATGTTTATTGGTGAAAAAGGCCGCTTACTTTTACCTCACTTCATGCAATTACCAAAGAAAATTGTAGACGGAAAGTATGTTGATATTTCTAAAGAGATTTCTGCTATTGAAAAAGCAAACAATATGGGAAAACCTATTCGCGACTATAGCTCTGAAGGGCCGAAACATTACCACCAGTTCGTGGATGCATGCTTAGGAAAAGACACTTGTAGCGCACCATTCTCATACGCTGCACGTCTTACCGAAACAATTTTGTTAGGTACGATTGCAGGGAGATTTCCAGGCCAGACGTTGAATTGGAATAGCGAAAAAGGCATGTTCTCTGAAAACGCTGCAAATAAGTACTTGGTTGGCAAGTACCGAAAATTCTGATCAAAGCAATAAAATTAAAAAACTTCACCGCCGTTTTGTGTCCTCACAAACGGCGGTTGAAATCAAAAATATGATGATATTTGAATGTTTACTGATGATCTTTTAAGATGAAATCAAGAAGAAAAGGATTCATTTTTTGAACAATTATATTGCTTTCCTATGTCTCCAAGATCGCAATTCTTATTTCTTTTCTAACTGAGATTCTACATTAAAAATAATCTCATCTGTAATGAATTGGATGTCTTTACTATAAAATATTGGATCTTGGGATGTAAGTAATGTAACGTATATGAGTGAAATGTTTCTAGCTGCTGAATCTTTCAATCAAGACATTGGATCTTGGGATGTAAGTAATATTGATTTTATGATAGGCATCTTTTACATGGCTATCTCTTTCAATCAAGATTTATTAATTTGGAATGTAAGTAAGGTGACAATGAGTGAAGATTTCAGCAAAGACTCAACCGTTTGGACATTACCCAAACCTAACTTCACGAACTGCAGTAAATAAGCGCATTTATTTAGGGTCTTATCCCTCCTCTATATGGTAGTTAAAAGTATTCCTTTAGCGTAACTGCAAGGCTTCTATGTTATTATTTTTTTGACCGTATTCAGTAACATGCTTTAAAATTTTTTCAAGTTAGGGCCGTTTTTATTTTATTCATTTCATTTTTAGCGTTGGCGAGAAAGCTCTTGACAACAGCATGAAGGAGGATTGCAATGTGCTTGAACTTACGTTGACTCATTCTTCACTTTTGTTTTCATAAGCTCTGTCACTGTCACTGCAAAAGGAATTCCAGCTGCTGCCATATGATTATTCTTCGATTTAATGGTTTTGTAATTTTCTAATTCTTTAACATTAAAACTTTCTCCGTTAAAGTCCATACTTTCTTCTTTTTCGATATCAATGACTAAATAATAATCTTTAAGTTTTTTAGTTATATAACCATCAGGTAAAAGCTTTCCTTGAATAACTTTTGGTCCTTTACTTTTTAACTTGAAAATTTTATTTGCTATATCTTTTCTTGGTTCTCTTAGAAGTAAATATTTCACATTTGCAACGTTGGTTTCTAAACTTAATGACTCCTTATCATCATCCATTCTGAAATTATATTTACCTTCTTTCTTATACCATTCAATATTCGAATTATTTCTGCTATACCCAACTAAGACAAATGTTTCATCTGAAATTAATTTTTCTTTTTTAGCTGAGTCCAAATATTCAGGCATTGACTCATTTAGAATATTCGTATAGTCTTTTTCATCTTTATGAATATCGTATATTTTAACAGCAGTATTCTCGTTGAGAAGCTTTGTCAATAAAGTTTGCGATAATCTTTTTAATGAAGGTTTTTAAATGCTCTTTGTCTTTATTGTCTTTGTTAGGTTAAACTACAAAAGCACCTAAGCCAGAAATTAATTCATGAAAGGCTGAAATATCGAGAAGATCTTAGGGTTTCTTATAAATGCATTAGGTCTTTATTGCGTAAAAGTTTAAATTCGCGAGGCCAACATTGAACCTATGAATATCGCTATTATCGATATGGGAACCAATACCTTTCACCTCTTATTAGTGAAGGTAGAAAATGAAACTTTTGAGATCTTTCATAAAGAAAAAGTTGCTGTGAAAATTGGTGCCAACGGCATTAATAAAGGAGTCATCAACGATGCAGCCATTGAACGCTGCATCTCTGCGTTGAAGTCTTTCAAAAAACAAATCGATACAGCCAATATTCATGAGATTCATGCAATCGCAACCAGTGCGGTTAGAAATGCTAAAAATCAACAATTTCTTATCCAGAGAATCAAAGAAGAAGTAGGTATTGAACCCCGTGTCATTTCAGGGATGAAAGAAGCCGTATATATCCACTATGGGGTATGCAAAGCCCTAAAGTTAGGTGCCAATGTATGTTTGATTATGGATATCGGTGGGGGAAGTATTGAGTTCATTATTACCAAGGGAACTCAACCCCTTTGGATGAAAAGCTTTGAAATAGGGGGCCAAAGGATGATGGAAAAATTTCATAGAAATGATCCCATTACTTCTACTGAAATTTCAGCTATCGAAAACTATCTAGATATAAATCTTCACCCTCTATTTGAGGCCTGTGAGCTTTACGGCCCGAAAACGCTAATTGGATCATCGGGAACCTTTGATACTTTGAGTGAAATACATCAAAAGAAAATGAATAAATATATCCAAGAGCATGAAACTGAACTCCCCATTACTCAAAATAGTATGATCCAAATATTCCATGAACTCATCGCAAAAAACAAACTAGAACGCTTATTGATTCCTGGAATGATTGACCTAAGGGTAGACATGATTGTTGTAGCCTCGATACTTATTCAGTTCATCCTCAAAAAAACGAGAGTGGAAACTACTCGTATTTCCTCTTATGCGCTGAAAGAAGGGGTATTGCTCGAAACCATTACCTCCCTTAAAAATCAAATAACACACACCTCGAAAATATTAAAATATGACTAAATATTCTTTTGATCGGCTTCATCAGTTTGCTGTAAACTTATTCATGAAAATTGGGTGCCCCATTGAACAAGCCATTGAAGCAGCTAATGTCTTATTAAGCGCTGATTTAAGAGGGGTCGACTCCCACGGTGTCGCCAGGTTGGTAGGCTACCTTCGGCTTTATGAAAAGAATAGAATAAATTCTAAACCACAAATCAGTGTGGTACATGAGACACCCAGTACAGCCGTAGTAGATGGTGATGCTGGACTTGGACTTGTTGCGGGTCCTTATGCAATGCGGTTGGCCATAGAAAAAGCCAAAAATGTAGGAACAGGTTGGATTGCCGTCAAAAACTCCAATCACTATGGTATTGCAGGCTATCATGCCATGATGGCATTGGAAGCAGATTGTATAGGCATCTCGATGACCAATGCGAGCCCTCTCGTAGCGCCCACCTACTCCAAAGAACGACTCTTAGGTACCAATCCTATTGCAGTTGCGGTTCCGGCTGAAAACGAGCCTCCATTTGTCGCTGACATGGCCACTACAACAGCAGCCAATGGTAAGCTTGAGATACTTCAAAGAAAAAATGAATCTGCTCCATTGGGTTGGTTACAAGATAAAGAGGGTCAATCCACCCAAGCAGCTCAAGGTATTGTTGAGGGCGGTGCCTTATTACCCCTAGGTGGAGATAGAGAACATGGATCTCACAAAGGATACATATTGGGAAGTATTGTAGATATCTTATCTGCAGTACTTTCTGGTGCAAATTTTGGGCCTTGGGTACCTCCCTTTGTTTCCTTTTTAGATCCTGATCCCAATCCAGTGGGAGTAGGAATTGGTCATTTTTTCGGTGCGCTCAGAATTGATGCCTTCAGACCTGCCTCCGAATTCAAAACCCACATGGACATATGGATTAAACGATTTAGAAATGCAACAACCATAAATGAAACAAATAAAGTCATTATTCCTGGAGACCCGGAGCGACGGATGGATCAGTTGAGAAGAAAAGAAGGGATTCCACTACTGGACACTGTAGTGAAGGATTTACAATCGCTCTCAGAGCAATATCAAGTCAAATTTTAAAAGCCAAACCCAAAGCCTGCCTCTAAGATCCATGGACTTGAATAGGCTCCATTCGTCTCAGTGACGTCGTACAGCAAGTCATACTGCCCAATCATATATAAAGAGGCAAACTGAGAGATAGGTACTACGTAACCCAATCCCACCGGAATGTTATAAAAACCCTCTCGCTTATTGATAAAGTCTACGGATAAATATTCTAATTTAGCCGACCCAAATATTTGTGAGGTAATACTGTATCTAGCAAAGATATTACCTCCATAATTATTTATTTTTATATCCAAGATTTTATTACGCCAAAATTGATAATTTATACCTAAACCTGCCGACCAACGCTCAGTCAATTTATAACCTGCATAAGGTGTTAAACTAAATGAGAAGAGATTTTGATTAAAATCGAAACCAAAGCCTCCGCCAAAATACATTTTATCAAAAATATTCTCTGATTGTGCTGAGACGATCTGAGACAGGGCCATCATTAAAATACAGATCCAAATTTTCATGAAATAATAAACTCGGTATTTACTTTACCTACTCATCTGTTGATTCTGGAACTATGACATATACATCTTCTCCTTCAGCCCTCATAAAATACTTTTCTCTAGCAATTCGCTCCAACAAATTTTGGTTGCTAAATAAGGCTTCACGATCAGTCTTTACGGTCTCAATTTGTTTTTGATAATAGCGTTGCATTTGTTGTAACTCTGCTTCTTTTTTTCTTAGGGACAGTTGGGTCAAAATATCATTTGAATCAAATATCATTAACCAAACTATGAAAAATACGGTCCCTAAAACATACATGTTTTTAAATATTGGGGGAGTCTGCTTCATCAAACTTTTCATATTCAAGTTAAAGATAAAAAAAATGTTCGGGAATGAAGATGAGAAGTGTGTATTTCGTTGATCTTGAAACAAAATCAATGGAATCAGGTCTTAAATAAAGGTTGACCTATCATCACACTACAAAAGGGACATAAAAAAAGCCAGGCAGTACCTAGTTTTTTTTCTTAATCAAATTGTCCCTATTATTTAGCTGGATAAACTGCAGAATCATCTAGCTCCTCTTCAATCCTTAAAAGTTGGTTATACTTCGCCATTCTGTCCGAACGAGACAAAGATCCTGTCTTGATTTGGCCTGTATTCAATGCTACGGCAATATCTGCAATTGTATTGTCCTCCGTTTCACCGGAACGATGTGAAACAATCGCTGTCCATCCTGCCTTATGTGCCATTTCAATGGCTGCAAAAGTTTCGGAAAGGGTCCCTATTTGATTCACTTTAATCAAAATAGAGTTAGCACATTTTTCATCAATGGCTCGTTTTAAATAATCTACGTTGGTCACTAAAAGATCATCCCCAACCAGTTGGCAACGATCACCTATAGCTTTGGTTAATATTTTCCAGCCTTCCCAATCATTTTCATCCATTCCATCTTCAATACTATCGATGGGATATTTATCAATCAAAGAGGTCAAATAGGTCACCTGTTCCGCACTGGTTCTAACTTTGCCATTTTCCCTTTCGAATTTGGCATAATTGTAATTCCCCTCTTCATAAAATTCTGAGGCTGCGCAATCCATAGCTATGGTAATTTCTTCACCCGCTTTATATCCAGCCGCTTCAATGGCCTTAAGAACGCTGTCGAGTGCTTCTTCAGTACCGCCCGCGAAACTTGGCGCAAATCCGCCCTCGTCCCCCACGGCAGTACTTAAGCCTTTAGATTTTAAAATACTTTTCAAATGATGGAAAATTTCAGCGCCCATTCTCAAAGCCTCACTGAAAGAGGAAGCCCCAATGGGGCGAATCATAAATTCTTGAAAAGCAATAGGGGCATCTGAATGAGATCCTCCATTGATAATATTCATCATAGGCACGGGTAAAAGGTGTGCATTGACCCCTCCCAAATATCTGAATAAGGGCTGACTAGACTCATCGGCTGCCGCTTTAGCAATGGCCAAAGAAACACCTAATATTGCATTGGCACCGAGCTTACTTTTATTAACGGTCCCATCTAAATCAATCATCGTTTGATCAATGATCTTCTGATCGAAGACTGAATATCCGAGAATCTCTGGAGCAATCAACTCATTTACGTTTTGAACAGCTTTCAAAACCCCTTTACCAAAATATTTACTTTTATCACCATCTCTGAGCTCATGTGCCTCATGCTCACCTGTTGATGCCCCTGAAGGGACGGCAGCACGACCCATGATACCACCTTCAGTGATCACATCCACCTCTACGGTTGGATTACCACGGGAATCTAATATTTGTCTAGCAAATACACTTTCTATAATACTCATGTTTTATTGTTCTTTATTAATTGTATGAAATTATCAAATAAATAGGTGGAATCATGAGGACCAGGTGTTGACTCTGGATGATGCTGTACTGAAAAAGCCCTGCCATTGGTCAACCTCAAACCCTCAACAGATTCGTCATTTAAATTAATATGCGTTAATTCGGCTAAAGTAGAATTTTTTAAAGACTCAAAATCAACAGAAAAACCATGATTTTGGGAGGTGATTTCACTTTTTCCGGTCATTAAATTTTTAACCGGCTGGTTAAGTCCCCGATGCCCATGATGCATCTTAAAAGTACTTACCCCCACGGATCTTGCCAGCAGCTGATTTCCTAGACAAATACCAAACAACGGCATATTGGCAGCTAATATTTCCTTAATTGTATCAACAGCATAATCCATAACTTCCGGATCTCCTGGACCATTTGAGATAAAATAGCCATCGGCATCCCAAGCCCTCATTTCTCCAAAACTCGTTTTCGCGGGAAACACTTTTAGATGACAATCCCTGATTAAGAAGTTATCTAGAATAGATCTTTTGACCCCTAGATCTAGCACACTTATTTTAAATCCTGAATTATCCACTCCCAATTCGAAAGCCTCATGAGTCGTTACGACACTTGATAATTCTAAGGATTTCATATCTGGAATTGTTTTTAATTCAGCTTCAAGCTTCGCGATGTCAAAAATTTCTGTACTGATGATAGCATTCATAGCCCCTTTATCCCTTACGTGTCGTACCAGCATCCGAGTATCTAAATCAGAAATACCAACCGTATCATGTGAACTGAGGTAATCATCCAAGCTATCAGAGGCAGAGCTGCGACTGTAGTCATAAGTAAAATCATTGACTACTAAACCCTTTATTTTCGGCCTATCCGATTCATCTTCATCTTTGTGCACCCCATAATTCCCAATGTGGGCATTGGTATTGATCACGATTTGACCATAATATGAGGGGTCCGTATAAATCTCTTGATATCCAGTCATCCCTGTATTAAAGCAAATCTCACCCCCAGAAGTCCCTTTTTTTCCAATAGACAATCCTTCAAATAATGTCCCATCAGCTAAATAAAGTACGGCTTTTGCTCTTTTCATAGACGTCATGATTCAAATAGAAAATTCAATAGTATCTAATGACACAAAAATAACAGAAATGCTGACCTAAGCACAAAAAAAAAGGACTGAGAAACCCCAATCCTTTAACTATTTCTGAAAAATTTAATCTTTTTTATCCTCCTCTTCATCAGAGACCTCCCTATTTGCGTCAGCTACCTCAATTGTTTCATCTTTTACCTCCGATTCAGAGGCCACCACCTCGGCTTCTTCAACTACTGCGGTTTCAGATGATGAAGACTTAGTTTTACTCCTTCTTGATCGCTTTGCCGCTTTTGGCTTTGCTTCTTGGAGCAATAATTCATTGTAATCAACCAGTTCCATCATGCACATTTCGGCATTATCACCTAACCTACTACCCATCTTTAAAATTCTAGTATATCCACCGGGTCTGTTGGCTACTTTTTCCGCAACAGCTCCAAAAAGTTCATTAATAGATTCTTTATCCTGTAAATATTGAAAAACTACCCTTCTTGAATTTGTTGAATTTTCTTTAGCCTTAGTGATCAAAGGTTCAACGTACTTTCTCAAAGACTTGGCTTTTGCTACTGTCGTATTTATCCTTTTATATTTAATCAACGATGAGGCCATATTCGAAAGCATCGCTTTTCGGTGAGACGTTGTTCTACCTAAATGATTGAATTTTTTTCCGTGTCTCATTCTTCTTCTAGTTTGTATTTTGCCAAGTCCATTCCAAAAGTTAGACCCTTTTCAACAACCAATTGCTCTAATTCTGCTAGTGACTTCTTTCCGAAGTTTCTGAATTTCATCATTTCAGATATTTCAAGATTCACCAAGTCTCCAAGTGAGCGGACTTCAGCTGCTTTTAAACAATTGTATGCCCGCACAGATAAATCGAGATCATTCAGAGATGTTTTCAACAACTTGCGCATGTGAAGCAATTCTTCATCTACCTGTTCAGGCTCTCCCTTGGTAGCCGTATCTAAAATCATACTTTGATCTGAGAACAACATGAAATGCTGTATTAAGATGTTAGCCGCACCTTTCAATGCGTTTTCTGGATGAATAGATCCATCAGTTTCTATGTCCATCACAAGTTGTTCGTAATCCGTTTTTTGCTCAACTCGCGTATTTTCTACACTGTACTTGACATTTTTTATGGGAGTAAAGATAGCATCAATGGCAATAGCGCCAAAATCTTGCTCCTCACCCTTGTTTTCCTCAGCAGGCACATAGCCTCTCCCTTTTTCAACAGTCAGTTCTAATTCAAATTTGGTGGAGCTATCCAATTTACATACAACATGCTCTGGATTCAAAACTTCATATGAAGCGGTGGACATTCCAATATCAGCGCCAGTCAATTTCTCCTTTCCCGAAACTTTCACTGTAATTTTATCTTCTTCAACTCCCACAATTTTTTTGAAGCGAACCATTTTAAGATTTAAAATAAGTTCACTTACGTCTTCGACCATCCCTTTAATGGTTGAAAATTCATGAAGTACGCCAGGCACTCTTATTTCAGTGATTGCATAGCCCTCTAAGGAAGATAATAAAATTCTTCGAAGTGCGTTACCTACCGTAACGCCATAACCTTTTTCTAGGGGCTTAAATGTAAAGAGACCATGAAAATCATCAGCCTTCTCCATTACTACCTTATCGGGCATTTGAAATGCTAAAATCGACATATCGTTATTTTTAACTTTTAGTAAATCAATTATTTTGAATACAGCTCAACAATAAGCTGCTCCTTAATATTTTCAGGTATCTCTTCTCTCTCGGGAAGATTTAAAAATTTACCTGAATAATCTGTACTATTCCATTCCAACCATGAAAACGTCTTGGTTGCTGTCGATGCGAGACTGTTTGAAATTAACTCTAAAGATTTAGAACGTTCTCGCACTGATACAATATCATTATTTCTCAAAGTATACGAAGGGATATTAACAATACCTCCGTTCACCATGATATGTTTATGCAGTACTAATTGTCGAGCCGCTCGTCGCGTCGATGCAATACCAAGTCTATAAATAGTGTTATCTAATCTCGCCTCAAGTAATTGGAGTAAAATTTCACCTGTGATCCCACTTTTGCGAGATGCTTTGTTGAAGACATTAGCAAACTGCTTTTCAAGCAGACCATAAGTATATTTCGCCTTTTGCTTTTCAGCAAGCTGTATTGCAAATTCCGAAAGCTTCTTTCTCCTACCCTTTCCATGTTGACCCGGAGGGTATGCTTTGTTCTGCAATGCCTTACTTGGACCAAAAATGGGTTCTCCAAATTTTCTTGCTATCTTGGACTTAGGGCCTCTGTATCTAGCCATATCTACTTCGTATTTTAGACTTAATTAAACTCTTCTTCTTTTCGGTGGCCTACATCCATTATGAGGAAGTGGTGTCACATCTCTAATTGCAGTAATTTCGATTCCGGTATTTTGAATCGCCCTAATTGCAGATTCTCTACCCGCTCCTGGCCCCTTGACAAAGACTTCCACTTTCCTCAGACCCATTTCATGGGCTTTCTGAGCACAGTCTGCTGCCGCCACCTGGCCTGCGTATGGCGTATTCTTTTTTGATCCTCTGAAACCCATTTTCCCTGCAGACGCCCAAGAGATCACTTGTCCTTGCGTGTTGGTTAAGGAAATAATGATGTTATTAAATGTTGCCTGAATGTGGGCCTCACCGACAGCTTCTACAACAACTACCCTTTTCTTTGCCTTATCTTTTCTTTTTTGTGCCATTACGCTATTTTACTTGACCGCTTTCTTTTTGTTAGCTACTGTTTTACGCTTTCCTTTTCTGGTTCGCGCATTGTTTTTAGTTCTTTGTCCTCTGAGAGGTAAGCCCTTACGATGTCTAAGGCCCCTATAACAGCCTATATCCATCAACCTTTTTATACTTAACTGTATTTCTGACTTGAGCACTCCTTCAACCTTAATAGTCTCAGTAATAATAGCTCTGATCTTTACTTGATCCTCATCGCTCCAGTCTTTTACCTTTGTGTTTACATCGACGCTGGCCTGCAATAAGATCTTTCTCGCTCTATTTATTCCGATCCCAAATATGTATGTGAGTCCTACCTCACCTCTCTTTACATCTGGAATATCTACTCCTGCTATTCTGGCCATATTAACCTTGTCTTTGTTTAAACTTCGGGTTCTTTTTATTGATCACATAGAGCTTTCCTTTTCTTCGGATTACTTTGCAATCGACACTTCGCTTTTTTACTGATGCTCTTACTTTCATCTTAATTATTTATACCGATAAACAATTCTACCTTTAGATAGATCGTACGGAGACATTTCCATCTTCACACGATCTCCTGGTAATATTTTAATATAAAACATTCTCATTTTTCCTGAGATATGAGCGATTACTTCATGCCCATTCTCAAGCTCCACGCGAAACATAGCATTAGAGAGTGCTTCTACTATGGTCCCGTCTTGTTCTATGGATGCTTGCTTTGCCATTATGCGGTTCCTGTATTTTGAGATCTACCTCTTACTCGACCTGACTTCATCATTCCTTCGTAATGTCGCATCAATAAGTAACTTTCAATTTGCTGTAGTGTGTCTAGAATGACACCTACCATGATGAGCAATGATGTACCTCCATAAAATTGGGCAAAGCCCCTACTTACACCACCTAAAATAGCAAAAGCGGGCAAAATAGCTATAATAGCTAAAAACACAGATCCTGGTAATGTAATTCGAGACAAAACACCATCAATGAATTCTGAGGTCTGCTTACCTGGTTTAATTCCAGGTATAAAACCCCCATTTCTTTTCATATCGTCGGATATTTGCGTAGGATTAATCGTAATAGCTGTGTAAAAAAAGGTAAAAACGATGATCAAAATGGCAAATAACAAGCTGTACTGCCAGGATTCCACCCTCGAAAATGTCGCGACTACCCATTGAGCCGTATCACTATTTTCGGCCCAAATTCCACCAATCATGGCAGGTAAAAACATTAAAGACTGCGCGAAAATGATTGGCATTACACCCGAGCTATTCACCTTCAATGGTATGTATTGTCTTTGACCTCCATACACTTTGTTACCAACGACTTGCTTGGCATATTGAACCGGAATTCTCCTTATGGCCTGAACTAGGGCTACGGTAGCCATCACTACAAAGAACAACGCCACAATCTCGATAAAAAAGAATAACATTTGACTCATCCCACGTGATATAGCTTCGGCTACAATGCTTGCAGGGAACCTTGAAATAATGCCGATCATGATAAGCATCGAAATACCATTTCCTATACCCTTATCAGTTATTTTTTCTCCTAACCACATGCAAAAAACAGTTCCTGCAGTTAGCATGATCATGGAAGATATTCGAAAGAAAAATCCATTTAACACAATTGCATCTGCAGAAATAGTAGTTAAGTAAGCTGCAGATTGAGCCATGCATATGAACAAGGTCAATACTCTTGTAATTTGGCTGATTTTTTTTCGACCACTATCCCCCTCCTTTTGTAGTTTCTGAAAATAAGGAACTGCAACGGTAAGCAACTGCAACACAATCGATGCCGAAATGTAGGGCATGATACCCAGACCAAAGATGGAAGCGTTACTGAAAGCACCACCCAAGAAAGTATCAAGGAGACCAAATATACCTCCTGCATTGTCCACGAGCTTGGATGGATCTATTCCTGGTAAGGTAATAAAAGAACCTAGTCTAAAAATGATAAGAAAGCCGAGCGTATTAAGTATCCGCGTTCGCAGTTCTTCGATTGAAAATATATTTGATATGGTACTGAAGAATTTTTTCATCAACCTATAATTGTTGCGGTTCCCCCTGCTGCCTCAATCGCCTCAATCGCAGCCTTTGAAAACTTATGAACTGTGACCGAAATCTTCGTCTTTATTTCTCCTCTACTTAATACTTTAACAACATCTTTTTTTCCTATCAAACCATTTTGGATCAAGACCTCTACAGTAATTTCTTTGAGTTTCTTACTCGTAGCTAATAATTCGATCGTGTCTAAATTTACTGCCTTTGAGACAATTCTATTATTGTTCTTGAAGCCAAACTTAGGTATTCTTCTCTGTAAGGGCATTTGCCCGCCCTCAAACCCAATTTTTCGTGAATAACCCGCACGAGACTGAGCTCCATTATGACCTTTGGTCGAAGTACCTCCCCTTCCGGATCCTTGACCTCTACCAATAATTTTTCTCTTCTTGATCGATCCTGCTGCAGGTTTTAATAATTCTAATTTCATCTTAAACTTCTTTTAAGTCTATTAGGTGCCTCACTTTATTGATCATTCCGGCAATTTGGGGAGTTAACTCCTTTTCAACCGTTCTATTGAGCTTACCTAGGCCTAGAGCTTGAATGGTCATCACTTGTCTCTTGGGCCGTTTGATAGTACTTCGTATTTGGGTTACTAAAACTTTTTTCATCATCTAACCGTTAAAAACTTTGTCTAGTGAAACTCCCCGCTGTCTTGCAATGGTCAATGGATCTCTCATTTGAGCAAGCGCGTCAAAAGTGGCTTTCACTACATTATGGGGGTTCGAAGATCCTTTAGATTTAGCTAAAACATCATGAACTCCAGCACTCTCAAGGACCGCACGCATGGCACCACCGGCGATCACACCCGTACCTGCTGATGCCGGCTTTAATAAAACAAACCCACCACCGAATTTTCCAATGGCTTCATGAGGAACTGTACCTTTGAAAACAGGAACACGCACTAAATTTTTCTTAGCGTCATCTATTCCTTTAGTTATCGCGTCGGTCACCTCATTGGCCTTCCCTAATCCATAACCTACTACTCCATTTCCATCACCTACGACAACAATAGCTGAAAAGCTAAATCTTCGACCTCCTTTAACCACTTTAGCCACACGCTTGATAGCAACAACCTTCTCTTTGAGATCAATATCGCTCGCTCGGACTATTTTAATATTTGATTGTGACATATTCTTTAAAATTTTAACCCCCCCTCACGTGCTCCATCAGCCATTGCTTTGACTTGACCATGAAAAGGATATCCACCCCGATCAAAAACAACTTTTTTTATTCCACTCGTTTGTGCTTTTTCAGCTAATTTCAAACCTACCTGTTTTGAAATTGCCACTGTTACGTTTGAAACTCCGATTTCTTTAGATGAAACAGCGACTACCGTTTCGCCCTTTTCATCGTTGATCAATTGTGCGTAGATAGCCCGGTTACTTCTGTACACTGACAATCGAGGTGCGAAGGTCGTTCCCGAGATTTTGCTGCGAATACCTTTTCTAATTCTAATTCTTCTATTAACCTTTGATATAGCCATCTTTCTACTTATTTAGCAGCTGTCTTACCAGCTTTCCTCCTAATCTCTTCACCCATAAAACGTATTCCCTTGCCTTTGTACGGCTCTATCTTCCTGAGCGACCGAATTTTGGCAGCTACTTGCCCTAACAGTTGCTTATCGTTACTATCAAGGCTAATGATAGGATTTTTACCTTTTGCAGTCTCAGCCGAAATTGTCATTTCTGAAGGTATAGCTAAAAAAATATTATGTGAATACCCTACGTTCAATTCTAATATATTTCCTTGTACCGCTGCTTTGTAACCTACACCAACTAATTCAAGCTTACAACTATATCCTTCAGTGACACCCGTAACCATGTTATAGATTAAAGATCTGTATAGACCATGCAACGCTTTATGTCTCTTCTGCTCTGTAGGTCTCTGTACTGTTAATATGCCCGCCTCAATTGAGGCGGTAATTTCAGAACCTATATTTTGGGACAGTTCACCCTTCGGTCCGTTTACTTTTATATCCCCTCCATCTACAGTTATTTCGACTCCTGAGGGTATGGTTATTGGGGCTTTTCCTATTCTCGACATATTAAAAAATTAATAAACGTAACAAAGTATTTCACCACCTATGTTTTCTGTTCTGGCTTTCTTGTCCGTGATAATACCCTTGGATGTACTGATCACAGCGATTCCCAAACCATTCAAGACACGCGGCAAATCGCCCGCACCCTTATATTTTCTTAGCCCTGGCTTGCTTACCCGTTCAAGATTGGTTATCGCGGAACGCTTGGTTTCAGGATTGTATTTAAGCGCAATCTTGATTACTGACCCTGGGCCCTCTTTAACAAATTTGAAATTAGCGATATATCCCTGATCATGTAAAAGTTTGGTTATTTCTTTTTTCATACGTGAAGTTGGAATCTCCACAATCCTATGATTCGCGCCGATGGCATTCCGAATCCTAGTTAAGTAATCTGCTATGGGGTCTGTTACCATAAAATTTTTTAATTTTGTCTACTTGAAAAGGAACGCAAAGTTAATTATTGTTTTCTATTTAGAAAATATTTCGAACTTAAACTTACCAACTTGCTTTAGTTATACCAGGTATTTTCCCATCCGATGCCATTTCTCTAAAAGTTACTCTAGATAAGCCAAACTTTCTCATGTAACCCTTAGGCCTTCCAGTCAATTTGCATCTATTATGGAGTCTGACTGGGGATGAATCTTTTGGTAACTTATCTAGACCTACGTAATCGCCGGCTGCCTTCAATGCTTTCCTCTTTTCACCAAATTTAGCGACCAATCGCTCCCTTTTTCTTTCTCTTGCTTTTAATGATTCTTTTGCCATTATATAATTAATTTTTGCCCTTAGAAAAAGGCATACCAAATGCTTTGAGCAATGCTAAACTTTCTTCATCAGTCTTGGCTGTTGTTACAAAGGTGATGTCCATTCCAGCAATCTTATTGATTTTATCAATGCTGATTTCTGGAAATATAATTTGCTCTTGTACACCCAAGGAATAATTACCTCGGCCATCAAATCCTCTCGATTTAACCCCCTTAAAATCCCTTACTCGAGGAAGTGCCACGGTTAATAATCTATCGAGAAATTCATACATGCGATCTCCTCGGAGGGTAACTTTTGCTCCAATAGGCATTCCCTCTCTCAACTTGAAATTAGAAACTGACTTCTTTGCTATCGTAGCCACGGCCTGTTGGCCTGTAACAGTGGTTAATTCTAATACACCGACATCAACTAATTTTTTGTCGGACACCGCATCACCAATACCTCTGTTTATGGCTATTTTCACCATCTTCGGCACTTGCATTACCGACTTATATTGAAACTTCTCACTTAACAAAGGAATGATTTCTGAAATATATTTATCTTTTAGTCTTGGGATTGCCATCTTAAATAAATTCTCCTGATTTTTTCGAATAACGCTGGATTTTGCCCTCAGCATTTAATTTTCTTCCTATTCTCGTCGGTTCGCCAGATGTCGGATCTATTAGCATCAAATTACTGATGTGCATCGCAGCCTCAGTATTGATCAGTCCACCCTCCGGCTTGTCAGCTGAAGGTTTAACATGTTTGGTGACCATATTCACTCCTTCAACAATGGCTCTGTACTTACTTGTAATTATTTCTAATACTTTGCCTGTTTTACCGTTATCATTACCTGTAAGGATCTTGACAGTATCACCCTTCTTTATATGTATCTTTTTCATATTAGCCATGTTTATAACACTTCTGGTGCCAATGAAACGATTTTCATAAACTGCTTCTCGCGCAATTCCCGAGCTACGGGTCCAAATATTCTGGTACCTTTAGGCTCATTATTGTCGTTTAGTAAAACAGCTGCATTGTCCTCAAATCGAACGTAAGATCCATCCTTTCTACGTATCTCTTTTTTGGTCCGAACAACGACAGCTTTTGAAACTGTCCCTTTCTTAACAGAGCTTGATGAGATTGCAGATTTAATCGATACTACAATTGTGTCACCTATGTAGGCATATCTCTTTTTAGTACCCCCTAGAACGCGAATACATAGTACCTCTTTAGCCCCACTGTTGTCCGCTACTTTAAGCCTTGATTCTTGTTGCACCATATTATTTTGCTCTTTTTACTATTTCTACTAAGCGCCATCGCTTAATCTTGCTTAGAGGACGAGTCTCCATAATTTTGACCGTGTCCCCAACATTGCAATCATTTTGTTCGTCATGGGCTGTAAGCTTGGTGGTCTTTTGAACAAACTTTCCATACATGGGATGCTTCACCTTTCTTACCACAGCCACAGTGATGCTCTTCTGCATCTTATCGCCTATCACTAGACCTACTCTTTCCTTTCTAAGATTTCTTTCCATAAACCCTTTATTTAACAAGCTGCTTTGCCCGCACCTCAGTTTCTAGTCTTGCAATTAACTTACGCGCTGCTCTAATCTTCATGGGATTTTCAATGGGCGTGATGGCGTGAGCAAACGTCAATTTATTGTATGACTCTTTTTCAATGGCAAGTTTATTTGCCAACTCATCTATACTTAAACCTCTTAACTCAGAATTTTTCATACTCGATAATCCCTTTTTACTACAAATCTTGAACTAATGGGCAGCTTTTGTGCCGCCAAACTTAATGCCTCTTTTGCTAAATCAAGACTTACTCCTGCTGCCTCAAACAATATAGTCCCAGGCTTTACACATGCCACCCAGTACTCTGGAGCACCCTTACCTTTTCCCATTCTTACTTCAGCTGGCTTTTTGGTCACTGGCTTATCTGGAAATATTCTAATCCATACTTGCCCTTCCCTCTTCATCGCACGCGTCATAGCAATACGAGCCGCTTCAATTTGCCGACTTGTCAGCCATCCTGGCTCTAAAGACTTAACTCCGAAGGTACCAAACGACAACAAGTGTCCCCGTTGTGCTAATCCTTTAACCCTTCCTTTTTGCCTTTTTCTAAACTTTGTTCGCTTAGGTTGTAACATCTTTTAATATCTTTAAAATTATCTTCTTTTTCTCCTTGGTCCATCGGGCCTAGCTCTACCACCAGCATTACCGCCACCGGTGTTATTTGCAACACCAATATTTGGAGAAAGATCTCTTTTACCAAATATGAGGCCTTTAAAAATCCATACTTTGATACCTATTTTACCATATACCGTTTGGGCCTCAGAGACTGCATAGTCGATGTCTGCTCGTAAAGTGTGCAAGGGTATTGCACCTTCTTTATATTGCTCAGTACGTGCCATCTCGGCACCACCCAATCGACCCGCACATTTTATCTTGATTCCTAAAGCACCTACACGCATAGCTGAAGCTATGGCTTGCTTCATAGCTCTTCTGTAAGAAATTCTTGCCTTCAATTGCTGAGCAATAGACTCTCCTACCAATAAGGCATCCAATTCAGGTCTTTTAATCTCGAAAATATTAATTTGAAGTTCTTTACCAGTGATTTTTTTCAACTCTTCTTTCAACTTATCAACCTCGGAGCCTCCTTTACCTATCACGACACCCGGTCGGGCCGTGTGTATGGTCAAGGTTATCCTTTTCAAGGTCCTTTCAATAACTACTTTTGAAATTCCACCTTTTGTGATTCTTGCTAGAAGATACTTCCGAATTTTTTGATCTTCAACAATGTTGTCTGCGAATGATTTTCCCCCATACCAATTAGAATCCCATCCTTTAATGATACCAAGTCTTAAACTTATTGGGTTTACCTTTTGTCCCATCGATTAGTCTTTTTGCATTTCATTATCATTTTCAACTTTTGCATTGCGATCATCTAATGTAATAGCAAGATGATGGGAACGCTTTCTTATCCTGTGCGCCCTACCTTGAGGAGCCGTACGCAACCTTTTCAACATCCGAGCGCTGTCTACATATATTTCTTTGACATACAAATCAGCCTCTTCAATGTTTACATCCTCATTCTTTAACTGCCAGTTGGCAATGGCAGATAATAATACTTTTTCTAAAATACTTGAAGCAAACTTAGAGTCGAACTTTAAGACATTTAGTGCCACACTTACCCGTTGGTCCCTAATCATGTCGGCAACTAACCTCATTTTACGTGGAGCAGATGGAAAATTGCGTAGAGAAGCTGTTACGGCACCTTGTCGTCCAGATTTTGATTTTATAGCTTCCTTTTGTGCTTCCTTCTCTATTCTGATCCTGACAGACTTTTTGATCTTTTTATTTTCTTTCGCCTCCATTATCTTTTCTTATCCTTTTTTGCGATATGACCCCTGAAGTTTCGCGTGGGTGAAAACTCCCCTAACTTGTGACCTACCATGTTTTCAGTGACCATAATAGGAATGAACTTATTACCATTGTGGACCGCAAAGGTATGTCCTACAAAATCAGGTGAGATCATTGATCTTCTTGACCAAGTTTTGATCACATTCTTCTTTCCGTTATCATTAAGTGCATCCACCTTTTTTTCAAGGCGAAAATCTATGTAAGGTCCTTTTTTTAGTGATCTAGCCATTATTTTCTTTTAGTTACGATCATTTTGTCTGAATATTTATTTGGCTTTCTGGTTTTTTGCCCTTTAGCATAAATGCCATTCCTTGAGCGTGGATGCCCTCCTGAAGACTTTCCTTCTCCTCCGCCCATCGGATGATCTACAGGATTCATTGCTACCCCTCTTACTCGAGGTCTTCTACCTAACCATCTATTCCGTCCAGCTTTACCCAGTCTAACGTTCATGTGGTCGCTATTAGAAACAGTTCCAATGGTTGCAGAGCAAGTAGATAGTACAAGTCTCATTTCACCGGAGGGCAACTTCAAGGTGACATACTTGCCGTCCTTAGCAACTAGCTGCGCATAGGAACCCGCGCTTCTTGCCATTGCTCCGCCCTTACCTGGCTTCAACTCAATGTTGTGTATGATTGTACCCAGAGGTATTTCTGATAGCGGTAAGGCATTTCCAACTTCTGGCGCCACGCCCGGACCACTTAACAACACGGTCTCGACTTCAAGACCATTTGGTGCAATAATATATCTTTTTTCGCCATCTGCATAGAACAATAACGCAATACGTGCCGTTCTATTCGGATCGTATTCGATCGATTTGACCGTAGCGGGGATATCAAACTTGTCTCTTTTAAAATCAATATCTCTTAGTCTTTTTTTGTGACCGCCTCCTACATTACGAACAGTCATCTTTCCAGTGCTATTTCTTCCCCCGGATCTTTTTACGGATGAAATTAAAGACTTTTCTGGTTTATCAGCTGTTATCTTGTCGAAAACAGGTGCTATCCTAAATCTTTGGCCGGGAGTGGTTGGTTTAAGTTTTCTAATTGCCATCTCTTAGTAATTAAATTCCACTATAAAAATCAATAATATCTCCATCAGCAACCTTGACAATGGCTTTTTTGTATGTTTTCGACTTACCTTTAATGACACCGGCTTTCGTAGATCTCGACTTAGATTTTCCCGGTTGTACCATCGTATTTACGAATTCTACAGTGACACCATATTTCTTTTCAACTTCCTGTCTAATCTGCACCTTATTGGCGCTTCTCTCTACCACGAAGCCATACTTGCCGTGCTCATTCATTGAAGATGATTTTTCTGTTACAAGGGGTTTAATAAGTATGCTCATCAGTTCAATCTATTTTCTATGGTGTCAATGGCACTCTCAAATAATACGATGTAGTCAGCATTCACTAGTTCGTATGTAGACAACTCATTGGCGCTGATAACTTTGGCATTCGGAATATTTCTAGCAGAAGCCACTGCATTGTCGTTCACATTACCGGTAATAAACAATGCCTTATCAATCTCCAATTTGAGAGCCTTTAAAATCGATTTAAAGACTTTGGTCTTGGGAACATCAATGATCTGATCCTCCATAACACGAATCTTTTTTTCAGCAGCTTTCGCAGAGAATGCTGAACGCTTGGCTAACCTTTTGACTTTCTTGTTTAAATCGAAACCATAGTCTCTAGGAACTGGACCGAAGATGGTACCTCCCCCTCTCAGTAAACCTGACTTTATACTACCAGCTCTAGCTGTGCCTGTCCCTTTTTGTTTTTTTATCTTTCTCGTGGACCCTGTGACGTTAGCTTTACCTTTTGTCTTGTGGGTACCTTGACGTTGATTAGCCAAAAATTGCTTTACCTCCAAATAAACCGCATGCTCATTGGGCTCGATCTTGTAAATACCATTTAACAGCTCGATCTTTCGACCGGTATCCTCACCCTTATTATTTATAACTTCTATTTTCATGACTTATTTTTCTAAAATCACATAAGAATTTTTTGCTCCTGGAATTGAGCCACTTATTAATATAAGATTTTTTTCAGGATAGATTTTCATCACTTTGAGATTAAGAATTTTCTTTCGACCACCTCCCATTCTACCAGCCATTCTCATTCCCTTAAAAACCCTTGAAGGAAAGGAAGCTGCTCCTATAGAACCCGGCGCTCTCAACCTATTGTGTTGCCCATGTGTTGCTTGACCGACACCTGCAAAATTATGTCTTTTAACAACTCCTTGAAAACCTTTTCCTTTGGTCGTTCCAACAGCATCAACAAAATCGTCTACTTTAAAAACATCAGCAATGTTGATTTCTTTTCCTAAAGTAATTTTGTCATCAAACTCACTTCTGAAATCTCTAAATTCAACTTGATATTTCTTGGGTTGGGATCCTGCCTTGGCATAATGTCCCTTTTCAGCTTTTGACGTATTCTTTTCTTTTTTATCATCATAGGCAAGTTGAACCGCACGATATCCATCGGAATCCTCATTTTTCACTTGCGTAACGACGCAAGGACCAGCCTCAACCAATGTACAAGCAATACTTTTGCCCGCTTCATTGTATATATTGGTCATCCCTACTTTTTTACCTATTAATCCAGGCATTTTTTGAAATTATTAATTGTTTAATACTCTTTTCTTCATTGATTTCCTCCAAAAGGTGTGCAAAGATAATAATTCTGTCCTATGAACCAATGATTAACTGATATTAAAAGACAAAAAAAGAACCAACTCAAAAATGTGTTGGCTCTTCATAATTTTTAAAACAAATCAGACCTTAATTTCGACATCCACTCCGCTGGGTAATTCTAATTTCATCAATGCGTCCACAGTTTTGGCACTGTTAGAATATATATCTACCAAACGCTTATACGTACATAATTGAAACTGTTCTCTTGATTTTTTATTTACGTGAGGAGACCTGAGTACCGTAAATTTTTCTTTTACGGTAGGCAAAGGTATCGGGCCGCTAACAACCGCTCCGGTTGTTTTCACAGCACGTACTATTTTCTCGGATGACTTATCTACCAAGTTGTGATCGTATGATCTTAATTTAATTCTAATTTTTTGATTCATAAACTATTCCGAAAACTGATTAACCATTAACTTCTGAAATTACCGTTTCAGCTATACTGTTAGGCACACTGTCATAATGCGAAAATGTAAGATTTGCGGTGGCTCTGCCTGATGTGATCGTTCTTAAATCCGTCACATAACCAAAAAGTGCTGAAAGCGGGACATCCGCCTTAACAACTTGAGAAACTCCACGGGTATCCATACCTTTCATAATGCCACGACGTTTATTCAAATCACCAGTAACTGATCCAGTATACTCATCAGGGGTAATAACTTCGACAGCCATCACAGGCTCTAATAAGACCGGACTGGCTTTCTTCGCTGCCGCCTTAAATCCCATTCGCGCTGCTAATTCAAAGGAAAGCGAATCTGAATCCACATCATGGAAAGATCCATGATAAAGTCTCACTTTCATACTATCCAAAGGATATCCAGCCAATGGTCCATTAACCATTGCTTGCTTAAATCCTTTTTCAATAGCAGGTATAAACTCCTTAGGGATTATTCCTCCCTTTATGGCATTAACAAACTGCAAACCAGTCTCTTTAAAGTCCTCATCTACAGGACTTAGATCAAAAACAATATCAGCAAATTTACCTCTACCTCCAGATTGTTTTTTATAAACCTCTTTATGCTCTACTTTGGATCTTATAGCCTCTTTATAAGCAACTTGTGGCGCACCTTGATTGATTTCAACTTTGAACTCACGACGCAATCGGTCAATAATAATATCCAAATGGAGCTCACCCATACCCTTTAATATTGTTTGACCTGTTTCAAGATCGGTCTCAACTACTAGTGTAGGATCTTCTTCAACCAATTTGGCAATACTCATGCCAAGTTTATCAACATCTGCTTGGGCCTTTGGCTCTATTGCATAACCAATTACAGGATCAGGAAAATCCATCGTCTCTAAGACTATTTTATTTTTCTCATCGCACAAGGTATCCCCTGTTTTGATATCCTTAAATCCAACAACCGCTCCAATGTCTCCGCAGTGCAAAGTATCAATTTGATTTTGCTTATTGGCATGCATTTGAAAAATTCTTGAAATTCTTTCTTTCTTCCCTGTCCGAGTGTTAAAAACATATGAACCAGAATCTAGCGTACCTGAATACGATCTAATAAAACAAAGTCTACCAACAAAAGGATCAGTTGCAATTTTGAAAGCCAATGCTGTAAATGGATCTTCGGTCGTGGGCAGTCGCTTGGCTTCCTCTTCTGTATCAGGATTGATTCCTGTAATCTCATCTTTGTCTAGAGGAGATGGCAATAGCTCCATGACATAATCTAGCATTGTTTGAACCCCTTTGTTCTTGAATGCTGAACCACAAAGCATAGGTACAAAGGCTAAATCAATAGTAGCTGCTCTTAATGCTGCTATGATTTCATCTTTGGATATGGAATCAGGATCTTCGAAATATTTTTCCATTAATCCATCATCATACTCGGCTACTGACTCAACTAACTTTTCACGATATCCAGCAACTTCTTCAACCATGTCTTCAGGTATCGGAATTTCCTCAAAAGTCATACCTTGATCTTCCTCATTCCAAACCATCGCCTTGTTCTCAACTAAATCAACTACACCTCTGAAGTTATCCTCAGACCCTATAGGTAACTGCAACGGAACCGCTTTGGTTCCTAACATTTCTTTGACTTGCTTACAGACGTTAAGAAAATCTGATCCGGCACGATCCATTTTATTTACAAAACCGATTCTTGCCACCTTATAATTGTCAGCCAAACGCCAATTGGTTTCAGATTGAGGCTCAACACCGTCCACAGCGCTGAATAAAAATACCAAACCGTCTAATACACGCAGTGATCGATTTACTTCAACCGTAAAATCAACGTGACCTGGTGTATCAATAATATTTATGTGATAGTCGTCCTCTTTATATTTCCAAAAAACGGTCGTAGCCGCTGAGGTAATTGTAATCCCTCGCTCCTGCTCTTGCTCCATCCAATCCATCGTGGCTGCACCATCATGGACCTCTCCAATTTTGTGACTTGCACCTGTGTAATACAATATACGTTCCGTGGTAGTAGTTTTACCTGCGTCAATATGGGCAGCGATGCCAATGTTACGCGTAAACTTCAAATTCCTTTTAGCCATGATAACTTAATTTAAAATCTGAAGTGAGAAAAAGCTTTGTTGGCTTCTGCCATTCTATGAGTATCATCTTTCTTCTTGACTGATGCCCCTTCACCTTTTGAAGCGGCCATGATTTCACCTGCAAGACGTTCCTTCATTGTTTTTTCTCCTCTTAATCGAGAATACTTGATCATCCATTTGATCCCCAATGAAGTTTTTCTTTCGGGCCTTACCTCAATAGGAACTTGAAAAGTAGCGCCTCCAACTCTTCTACTTTTTACTTCGACAGCGGGCATAACTGTCTTAAGAGCCGACTTCCAAATCTCAATTCCGTTCTCACTCGTTTTTTCTTCTACTATTTTTATGGCATCATAAAAAATACTATAAGAAAGGCTTTTTTTACCATCTACCATGAGGTAATTCACAAACTTCGTCACCAAGGTGTCTCCATAAATTGGATCTGGTAAAATGTATCGCTTCTTTGGCTTGGATTTTCTCATTTTTCTTACTTATTTTTTAACCTTCGGCCTTTTGGCACCATACTTTGATCTTCTTTGCAACCTTCCGCTTACTCCAGCGGTGTCTAATGCACCACGGACAATATGGTAACGAACACCTGGGAGATCTTTTACTCTTCCACCTCGAATCAATACAATTGAGTGTTCCTGCAGATTGTGACCTTCACCTCCAATATATGCATTGACTTCTCTACCATTGGTCAATCGAACCCTAGCAACCTTTCTCATGGCTGAATTAGGTTTTTTAGGTGTCGTTGTGTATACACGCGTACACACACCTCTTCGCTGAGGACATGAGTCCAGAGCGGGAGACTTAGATTTGGAAGTTAACTTTTTTCTTCCTTTCCTTACTAACTGCTGTATTGTCGGCATTTATCCTATTTTTTTCTAAAAATCCTCAAATTTGGGAACGCAAAGATAGGGAGAAACATTGAATATTTCAATATGCATTCCATATAAATAATCATGCTTCACCTACTGTACCTCCAAAATTAATTGGAAACTTGGGTGACTGTTCATTCTTTTTTATTTCTCCAAAAGTCTTTTCGTACTTTTGAATGTTTTCCTCCAACGCAGATAAGAGCCTTTTTGCATGCTCTGGTGTAATTACAATACGTGCCTTCACTTTCGCCTTCGGCACACCAGGCATCAATCGTATGTAATCGATAACGAACTCACTACTCGAATGCGCAATCATAGCTAAGTTGGCATAAACCCCTTCAGCAATTTCTTCTGATAGCTCTATGTTCAAGTTCTTATTGACCTCCTCTGATTTATTCATCTAGACTTCAGTTAAAGACGTTTCCTTTGGTTTAGAGAATTCTTCTCTTGCCAGTGTCATCTTGTCAAACTCTTCTTTATTGGCCACAAAGTTTTCATGGAATCTCTTGATCCCTGTTCCAGCAGGAATTAAATGACCTACAATCACATTTTCCTTCAAACCCTCAAGTCCATCTCGCTTTCCTTTGATAGCTGCTTCACTCAAAACCTTAGTCGTCTCCTGAAAGGACGCTGCTGATATAAAGCTCCTGGTGCCTAGGGACGCCTGCGTAATTCCCTGAAGAATAGGTCTAGAAACTGCCGCTGAAGCGTTTCTTACCGAGATAATTTTAACATCTCTCCTCCTTAAATTAGAGTTTTCATCCCGCAGCGTTCGACTAGAAATGATCTGTCCAGCCTTGACCGTATCAGAACCTCCCGGATCAACCACTACTTTTTTATCAAGAATTTGATCATTTTCTTCCATAAAACTCAATCTATCAACAGATTGATTGGTCAGGAACGAAGTATCACCAGCATCTATAATGATTACTTTCTGCATCATTTGACGCACGATCGTTTCGATATGCTTGTCATTAATTTGAACTCCTTGCAATCGATAAACTTCTTGTATTTCATTTACCAAATACTCTTGTACTGCCGTAGGTCCTTGAATAGACAATATATCTGCTGGGGTAATCGATCCGTCAGACAAGGCCTCTCCTGCCTTAATAAAGTCATTATCTTGAACCAAAAAATGCTTAGATAGCGGTACTAAATAACGTTTTTTGATACCATCTTTCGATTCAATAAACACTTCTCTGTTACCCCTTTTTATCCCACCATAAGTCACAACACCATCGATTTCTGTGACAACGGCGGGATTTGAGGGATTTCTTGCTTCAAAAAGCTCTGTAACTCGTGGTAAACCTCCGGTAATGTCTCTGGACTTACCTGTATTTCGAGGTATTTTAGCCAACACCTGACCTGCCTTTATTGTTGCACCTTCGTCCACTGAAAGGTGGGCACCTACCGGTATATTGTATCCCTTCTCGGTATCTACCGACTTAATAATGATGGCTGGATTTTTTGCTTTGTCCTTAGTGTCAATAATGACCTTTTCTCTGTGTCCCGTTTGCTCATCGGACTCTTCTTTGAAAGTAACTCCTTCAATGATAGCCTCAAAAGAGACCTCACCGTCAAATTCAGACATGATCACAGCATTGTAGGGATCCCAAAAACAAACTTCATCCCCATTACTTACCTTTTGACCGTTTTTAACTTTAAGAATGGCGCCATATGGTACATGGTTACTCATCAATATTTTTGACTTTTTAGCATCTATTATTCTTAATTCACCTGATCTTCCCATGACCACTTGAATAGGATTTCCTTCATCATCGGTACTATTTACAGTTCTTAATTCATCGAACTCGACGATCCCATCAAACTTTGAAAGAACGGTAGCATCTACAGCTATATTCGACGCCGTACCTCCAACATGAAAAGTCCTCAAGGTTAATTGAGTCCCTGGCTCACCGATAGACTGAGCCGCAATCACGCCCACAGCTTCGCCTAAATGAGACATTCTTCCCGCTGAAAGGCTACGACCATAACACTTCGAACAAACTCCTCTTTTTGCCTCACAGGTCAATACAGAACGTATTTCAACCTCATCAATACTTGTAGCTTCTATGATTTCAGTAATCTCTTCGTTAATCTCATTACCTGATTCAAGGATCATTTCTTCCGTGATTGGATGATAAATATCATGTACGGATACGCGACCCAATATTCGTTCTGATAATGATTCAACTATATCTTCATTATCCTTCAAGGAGCGAACAACCAATCCTCTCAAAGTACCACAATCGGGTTCATTTACAACGACATCTTGTGCCACATCAACTAATCTTCTTGTAAGATATCCTGCATCTGCTGTTTTCAATGCAGTATCGGCTAAGCCCTTTCGAGCACCATGCGTTGAAATAAAATATTCAAGAACGTCTAAACCCTCTTTAAAGTTAGAAAGTATTGGATTTTCAATGATTCCACCAACAGAACCTGCTAGATTTTTTTGAGGCTTAGCCATCAAACCTCTCATTCCTCCCAATTGTCTAATTTGTTCACGAGATCCCCTTGCACCTGAGTGCATCATCATATATATGGAATTAAAACCTTGATCATCTTCCTCTAGTTGCTTCATTAGCGTTGAGGTCAATTGTGTATTGGTTCTCGTCCATATATCGATCACTTGATTGTAGCGCTCGTTATCAGTAATTAAACCCATCAAATAGTTGTTCCAGACGCTGTCTACTTCTTTTTTCGCATCTGCTACCATTTGCGGTTTTGTTGCCGGGATATTGATATCACCCAATCCCATAGACAGACCACCAGTATAAGCCATTTGGAAACCTAATGACTTGATATCATCTAAAAAAACAGCGGTTGCTGCCATCCCTGCAATCTTAAAGACCCTGGAAATAATGTTTTGAAGCTTTTTCTTAGTAAGCAAATCATCGATATAGCCTACTTCTTTGGGGACAAATTCATTAAAGAGTACCCTTCCAGCAACGGTATCCACTAATTTTTCTTCTAATCTTTCTCCAACTTTTACATGGGTTCTTACTTTGATATGCGCATGCTTTGAAATTACTCGCTCATTTAAGGCAATGATAACTTCCTGTGAATTATAAAAGATCATACCCTCACCTTTTACCATTTCTTCAGGAGTACTTTTTCTACCCTTAGTAACATAGTAAAGGCCAAGGACCATATCCTGAGATGGCACGGCTATCGGCGCTCCATTAGCTGGATTGAGAATGTTGTGCGAGGAAAGCATCAAAAGTGAAGCTTCCAAAATAGCCTCTTGTCCCAATGGAACGTGCACCGCCATTTGATCTCCATCAAAATCGGCATTGAATGCGGTACAAACCAATGGATGTAATTGTATGGCTTTGCCCTCTATTAGCTTTGGCTGAAAGGCTTGTATACCTAATCTGTGCAAGGTTGGAGCTCTATTTAAAAGAACGGGATGTCCTTTTAATACGTTTTCAAGTATATCCCAAACAACTGGATCTTTTCTATCAACAATCTTTTTAGCTGATTTTACTGTTTTTACAATTCCTCTTTCAATCAACTTTCGTATCACAAAAGGCTTGAAAAGCTCAGCAGCCATGTTCTTAGGCAATCCACATTCGTGCATTTTTAATTCTGGACCTACCACAATCACTGATCGACCAGAATAATCTACTCTTTTTCCTAATAAATTTTGACGAAACCGCCCCTGCTTCCCCTTAAGCATATCACTCAATGACTTGAGCGCACGATTTCCATCTGAACGAACTGCATTCACTTTACGAGAATTATCAAATAACGAATCTACTGCCTCCTGAAGCATTCGCTTTTCATTACGAAGTATTACTTCCGGTGCCTTGATATCAATCAACCTTTTGAGTCTATTATTTCGGATAATTACACGCCTATAAAGATCGTTCAAATCTGAAGTCGCAAAGCGTCCTCCATCCAAAGGAACAAGAGGTCTTAATTCAGGCGGTATTACAGGAACCATTTTAATGATCATCCATTCCGGTCTGTTTTCGATCCTAGTTTTAGCTTCTCTAAAAGCCTCAACTACTTTGAGTCTCTTTAATGCTTCCGCCTTGCGCTGCTGAGAAGTATCTGTAGCCGCTTGATGTCTTAATTGATAAGATAAATCATCTAATTCAATCCGAGAAAGTAACATTTCTAAAGCCTCTGCACCCATTTTTGCAATGAATTTTTGCGGGTCATCATCAGGCAACAGCTGGTTTTCTCTGGGCAACTTATCGAGAATATTTAAATATTCATCCTCAGTTAGGAAATCAAGCTTATTTATACCTTCTTCTAATTTTGCTCCGGGCTGAATAACAACATAACGTTCGTAGTAAATGATCGTATCCAATTTTTTAGATGGCATTCCTAATAAGTAGCCTATCTTGTTGGGCAATGATCTAAAATACCAAATATGGGCTACCGGGACAACCAATTCAATGTGCCCCATACGCTCTCTTCTTACCTTCTTTTCGGTAACTTCAACCCCACATCTATCGCATATGATTCCTTTATATCTTATCCTCTTATATTTTCCACAATGGCATTCCCAATCCTTAACAGGACCAAAAATACGCTCACAAAACAAACCTCCCATTTCTGGTTTGTAAGTCCTATAATTAATGGTTTCCGGCTGAGTTACTTCTCCATTAGATTCCTCTAGGATGGATTCGGGTGATGCCAGACTAATGGTCACCCTTGAGAAGTCAAGTGTCAGTTTTTTATTTTTTCTGAATGCCATAATTTATCTTTTCTAAACTTAAATAAGCGATAACTATTTAATCTAATGTAATTTCAAGAGCCAAGCCTCTTAATTCATGAACCAAAACATTAAATGATTCCGGTATGTTCGGCTTTACCATGTTTTCCCCTTTAACAATGGCTTCGTATGCCTTTGCTCTTCCGATAACATCATCCGACTTGATCGTGAGAATTTCCTGAAGTACATGCGCTGCACCAAAAGCCTCAAGAGCCCAAACTTCCATTTCTCCAAATCTTTGACCTCCAAATTGAGCCTTACCACCTAAAGGCTGTTGGGTGATCAATGAATAAGGCCCGATCGATCTAGCGTGCATTTTATCATCTACCAAGTGCCCCAATTTCAGCATGTATGCAATACCCACCGTCACTGGTTGATCAAACTTTTCGCCCGTCAATCCATCATAAAGATACGTCCGCCCGAAAGAGGGTAATCCCGCTTCTTTCAATTCATTTTGAACTTGCTCCTCAGTCGCTCCATCAAAAATAGGTGTCGCATAAGTTCTATTCAGCTTCTTTCCTGCCCATGCCAAAACGGTTTCATATATTTGGCCAATATTCATACGGGAAGGAACCCCTAGAGGATTCAAAACGATATCCATGGGTGTGCCATCTTCCATAAAAGGCATGTCTTCATCACGAACGATTTTAGCCACAACACCCTTATTACCATGGCGACCTGCCATCTTATCTCCTACTTTTAGTTTACGCTTTTTGGCTATATAAACTTTAGCTAGTTTCATAATGCCTGCAGGAAGTTCATCGCCCACTTCATAGGTAAATCTTTCTCGTTTAAACAGACCCGTAAATTCATTCCTCTTTGTAATATATCGCTTGATCAAACTGAAAATTAATTCATTTGTCTCAGCATCCTTAACCCATTCTTCATGTGCTAAATCACTTATAAGATTGGACTCTTCGGGAACAGAATACGTACTTTCATCTCTGAAAATATTTTTGGTAGGAAATAAATTCTCTTCTATATTCTTTCTCGAAAATTTAGCTCCTTTTGACATAACTGGTTCACCAAACTTATGATTGATTCCCTGACATATCTTACCCTCCAACAATGTGACAAGTTTATCCACCATTTGGTTTCTAACTTCAGTCAACTCAGCACCGTATTTTTCTTTGAGCACCTCTACCGCCTTTTTCGTTCTTGCCCTGAGATCCTTATCTTTTTTAGGGCGAGCAAATAGCTTGGTTTCAATAACTACTCCCGTTAATGAAGGTTTTGCCTTTAAAGAAGCATCTTTTACATCACCTGCTTTATCTCCGAAAATAGCTCTTAATAATTTCTCTTCAGGGGTTGGATCCGATTCCCCCTTTGGGGTGATCTTACCAATCATAATATCCCCTTCCTTGATCTCCGCACCGATGCGTATGATCCCATCTTCATCTAAATTCTTCACAGCCTCTTCACTTACATTAGGAATTTCTGAAGTTAATTCTTCTAAACCCCTTTTAGTATCCCTGACCTCGAGTTCAAACGAATCAATATGTATAGAAGTAAAGACATCTTCGCGAACCACACGATCTGAAATAACGATTGCATCTTCAAAATTATAACCTTGCCATGGCATGTAAGCTACCATAAGGTTACGCCCCAGCGCAAGCTCTCCTTGCTCAGTAGCAAACCCTTGACAAAGAGGTTGTCCTTTCGACACCCTCTCGCCTTTCAGCACTATGGGCTTAAGATTTACTGAGGTATCTTGATTAGTTCTACGAAATTTTATTAACTCATAAGTCGCAGTATCTTTATCAAAAGACAAGATTTTTTCATTTTCATCCTGATCATATTTTACCGTGATCATCTTAGCATCAACATATTCTACAATACCATCAGCCTCCGCTAAGATCAAAGAGCGCGAATCTAAAGCTACCCTACTCTCCAAACCTGTACCTACAATGGGTGCCTCAGGAATTAAAAGTGGAACTGCTTGACGCTGCATGTTAGACCCCATTAATGCCCTGTTTGCATCATCGTGCTCAAGAAAAGGAATCATTGAAGCGGCTACCGATACAATTTGGTTTGGAGCTACATCCATATAGGTCAAATCTTTTGGCTCGACGACCGGAAAATCACCTTCGAACCTTGCCTTTACCTTATCATTTAAGAATTTACCCTCATCGTTTAATGGTGCATTGGCCTGTGCAATGTTGAATGTATCCTCTTCCTCTGCTGTCAAATACCTGACGTTTCCGGACATGTCAACTTTTCCCTCGCCTACCTCTCGATAGGGCGTCTCAATAAAGCCCATCTGATTCACCTTGGCATGTACACACAAGGAAGAAATCAAACCAATATTCGGACCTTCGGGAGTTTCAATTGTACACAATCGACCATAATGGGTATAATGAACATCTCTTACTTCAAATCCAGCTCTTTCTCTTGAAAGACCACCAGGCCCTAGTGCAGACATTCTTCTTTTATGGGTAACCTCTGCCAATGGATTGGTTTGATCCATGAACTGAGACAGTTGATTAGTTCCAAAAAAGGAGTTGATTACCGAAGATAAAGTTCTGGCGTTAATCAAATCGACAGGTTTGAAATCCTCGTTATCTCGTACATTCATCCGCTCCCTGATGGTTCTTGCCATTCTTGACAAGCCCACGCCAAATTGCGCATAAAGTTGCTCACCAACCGTTCTTACTCTTCTATTACTTAAGTGATCAATGTCGTCAACAAGTGTCTTGCTGTTGATCAAACCGATTAAATACTTAATGATAAGAATAATATCTTCACTCGTCAAAACACGCTTATCGTAGCCTGTCGAGAGTCCTAACTTTTTATTAATTCTATATCTACCTACTTCTCCCAAATCATATCTTTTCTCACTAAAAAATAGATTTTGAATAATATCTCGTGCTGTCTGCTCGTCAGGAGCCTCGGTATTTCTTAATTGACGATAAATGGTCTCAACGGCTTCCTTTTCAGAATTAGATTGATCTTTTTGAAGAGTATTGTAAATAATAGAATAATCGGTAACATTCACCTCTTTTCGATGGAGTATAATAGACTTACTTCCTGAATCAAGAATGGTTTGTATGTCTTCTTCCTTCAACACACTATCCCGCTCAAGAACTACCTCATTTCGATCAATAGAGACTACTTCTCCTGTATCTTCATCAACAAAATCTTCAATCCAAGTACGCAATACTCTTGCTGCTAGTCGACGATCGATGACTTTTTTAAGTTCTTTTTGAGTAGCCTCAACCTCCTCAGATAATCCAAATAAATCTAGTATGTCTTTGTCAGTACCGTACCCAATTGATCTGAGTAAAGTCGTAATTGGAAACTTTTTCTTTCGATCAATGTAAGCATACATAACATTATTTACATCTGTTGCAAATTCTATCCATGACCCTTTAAAAGGAATGATTCGGGCCGAATACAGCAACGTACCATTTGTGTGTTTACTTTGAGCAAAAAACACTCCTGGTGACCTGTGTAGTTGGGAAACAATGACCCTCTCTGCTCCGTTGATAACAAAAGAGCCCTTATCGGTCATGTACGGGATGTTCCCTAAGAACACCTCCTGCTCAATAGTCTCAAACTCTTCGTTTTCTCTATCGTTGCAAAGTAATCTCAACTTGGCTTTAAAGGGTACTGAATACGTCAACCCTCTTTCAATCGATTCTTGAATCGAATATCGGGGGGGATCTACAGTATAATCAATAAATTCCAGTTTAAAATTATCTCGCGAATCAGAGATGGGGAAATTCTCCATGAAAACCTTGTACAGGCCTTCGGAGTCCCTCAACTCAGTCGGAGTGTCTAACTGAAAAAAGTCTATAAATGATTTGAGTTGTACGTCCAGAAAGTCGGGATAATCTATCACAGACTTAATAGATGAGAAATTTCTTCTCTTATTTATTTTTTTGGTAGCCAAGGATTAAACAAGTTATTTTTAAACTACATTACAGGTTCGTCGTACCTAAGTACAAACAGGAAAAGACCTGACCAAATGGCCAGGCCTACTTCCAAGATTCTAAGTAGAATTTACTTTAATTCTACTTCCGCTCCAGCTTCTTCCAGTTGCTTTTTGAGACCTTCTGCCTCTTCTTTAGCAAGACCTTCTTTAACCGACTTTGGAGCAGAATCCACAAGATCTTTAGCCTCTTTTAGGCCTAACCCTGTCAATTCTTTTACCAGCTTCACGATTGCCAATTTGGCACCCCCTGGTGCTTTCAATATCACATCGAAAGATGACTTTTCTTCAGCAGCCTCTCCGCCACCAGAACTTGCTGCCGTTACTGGAGCAGCTGCTGCTGCTGGTTCTATACCATATTCATCCTTAAGGATTATTGCTAACTCGCTTACCTCTTTTACTGTAAGATTGACAAGCTGTTCCGCAAATTCTTTTAAATCCGCCATTTTAATTTGTTAATTTATTGATCAATTATTTATTGTCTTTCAGATAATGCCTTCATTATTCCAGCTAATTTGCCACCCCCACTCTGTAGAGCAGTAATAACATTTGTTGCTGGAGTTTGTAACAAGGTGATGATTTCCCCAATAAGCTCTGTTTTTGATTTCAAAACGCTAAGCGTAACTAGTTGATCTTCGCCAATGAATATATCTGTATTAATGGAAGCCGCTTTAAAATAGGGTCTGCCGTCAACATCTTCCTTCCGATATTTTTGGATGATTTTTGCCGGGGCTTTCCCATTTTCTTTTACAAACATCACCCCAGAAAACCCCGTAAGAGTGGCCTGTATGGATGAATAATCCGTATCTAAGTTGTCAAGCACACGTTTTATAAACGTATTTTTAATAACTTTATACTCAACCCCTTCCTTGTAGCACATCCCTCTGAATTTGTTGATTTCGGCAACATTTAGTCCAGAGGTATCTGTAATATAAAAGTGGTTGTTATCTTTGAATTTTTCAGTCAAATCTATAATTAGCTGACCTTTATCGTTTCGTGTCATATTAAGTACTTGCTATGATGCTTTTATCAATACTTATCCCGCTACCCATTGTAGAAGAGAGTGAAATTGAACGAAAATAAGTTCCCTTTGCTGACGCTGGCTTTAACTTTGAGATCATATTTAACATCTCAAGTGCGTTTTCGCTAATTTTCTCTGCTTCAAAAGACACCTTACCTATACTGGCGTGGATAATTCCTGTTTTGTCGACTTTAAAATCTATTTTTCCTGCCTTGACTTCTGTCACCGCTTTGCCTACTTCCATCGTTACTGTACCTGACTTTGGATTTGGCATTAAACTTCTAGGTCCTAATACTCTTCCCAGACGGCCTACCTTTGCCATCACTGTTGGCATAGTGATAATTACGTCTACATCTGTCCAGCCTCCTTCAATTTTTTTAATGTATTCATCTAGCCCTACATAATCTGCGCCGGCTGCCTTTGCTTCCTCCTCTTTATCTGGCGTACAGAGTACAAGTACTTTAACTTCTTTACCCACACCGTTGGGCAAAGTCACTACCCCTCTTACCATTTGATCAGCTTTTTTCGGGTCAACGCCCAACCTTATATCTAAATCGACTGAACTATCGAATTTACTGAAAGCGATCTTTTTTACAATTTCAGAGGCCTCCTTGATTGTATAAGACTTAGTAGGATCATATAACTCCAAAGCCTTTTTTTGATTTTTTGTCAATTTTCCCATACCCCTAACCTATTGTACTATTTCTGTTTGAGGAAATTCTCCTTGAACCCTAACCCCCATACTTCTTGCTGTTCCTGCCAACATTTTCATCGCGGATTCTATTTTAAATGCATTCAGATCTGGCATTTTCACTTCTGCTATTTGCTTAATCTGATCCCAAGTAATAGAGCCTATTTTATCTCTGTTAGACTCAGGTGAACCTTTTTTCTTTTTTATCGCCTCTAATATCAATACCGGAGCAGGTGGCGTCTTGATGACAAAATCGAAACTCTTGTCCGCATATATGGTAACTAAAACAGGCAACAACTGACCCATTTTTTCCTGGCTTCTTGCATTGAATTGTTTACAAAAATCCATTATGTTAAGCCCTTTAGAACCCAAAGCAGGTCCTACTGGAGGAGACGGATTGGCTTGGCCGCCCCGAACTTGTAACTTAAGATATCCTGAAATTTCTTTTGCCATCTTAATCTTCTTTTTCTACCTGCACGTAATTTAATTCTACAGGTGTATTTCTACCAAAAATTTTAACTGTAACATTAAGTTTCTTTCGATCCTCAAAAACCTCTTCGACAGTTCCCGTAAATCCACTGAAAGGTCCATCCATGACCTTGACACCTTCTCCAATTATAAAGGGTGTTCCTAAAGTCTCTTCTGTATCTTCTACTTCATCAACCTTTCCTAAAATGCGATTCACCTCATTTTGCCTTAAAGCAACAGGATCTTTACTTGTCCCCATACCTCCAGCACCTAAAAATCCAATAACACCTGGAATACTTGTTATTAGATGTTGCGTTTCTCCGAAACTCAAATCGGCAGAAATTAAAATATATCCTGGAAAAAAATTGCGCTCTCGAACACGTTTTTTTCCATTTCTCATTTCATATACTTTTTCGGAAGGAATGAGCACCTGGGTGATGGTTTCTTCCATTCTATTTCGTGCGATTTCGTTGTCTAAATAAGTTTTAACTTTTCTCTCCTGGCCACTAACGGCGCGCACAACATACCATTTCACATCAGCCATTGTCAAAACTCGTTATAAAACCAGGTCACTGCATTGTCAAAAGCAAGATCAATGACACCTATAAGTAGGGCGAAAATTAATGAGGATACTAGTACTAGGATAGAACTATTGCTCAATTCCCCATATCCTGGCCAAGTCACTTTGTGAACAAGCTCGTCATAGGAATCCTTAAAAAATGTTATTATCTGCGACATATTATTTCTTAGCACGGGAGGAGGGACTCGAACCCCCAACCAATGGTTTTGGAGACCACTACTCTGCCAATTGAGCTACACCCGTATAACTATGCGCTCAAAAGGATTGCAAAGTTAGGTCAATTCAAATTGAAAACAAATGCGATCCTTAAAATATTTTAGGATCGCATTCATTAAATTGGTTTTAGTCTAAAATTTCTGTTACCTGACCTGAACCTACGGTTCTACCACCTTCTCTTATGGCAAATCTCAATCCTTTTTCCATAGCAATCTTATTAATTAAAGACACTTCTATAGTTACGTTGTCTCCAGGCATTACCATTTCTATGTTTTCAGGAAGCACGATCTCTCCGGTAACATCAGTAGTTCTACAATAAAATTGAGGTCTGTACTTGTTGAAGAAAGGGGTGTGTCTTCCTCCTTCTTCTTTCGATAGCACATAAACCTCAGCTTTAAATTTTTGATGGGGAGTTACTGATGCTGGCTTACAAATGATCATACCTCTTTTGATTTGATCTTTTTCAACTCCCCTTAAGAGAAGTCCTACATTATCACCTGCTTCACCTCGATCAAGAATTTTTCTAAACATTTCAACACCCGTAATGGTAGATTTTAAATCCTCCGCCCCCATGCCGATAATGTCTACAGGATCGCCTGAATTAATCACGCCTCTTTCTATTCTTCCCGTGGCTACTGTACCTCTACCCGTAATTGAAAATACATCTTCAACAGGCATTAAAAAATCTTTGTCGGTAAGTCTTGTTGGAATTGGAATAAACTCATCTACTGCAGTCATAAGTTCTTCGATTTTTTCAACCCATTTTGCATCTCCATTAAGACCCCCTAATGCGGACCCTTGAATGATAGGAGTGTCATCTCCTGGAAAATCATAAAAAGATAACAGCTCTCTGATTTCCATCTCTACAAGCTCAAGCAACTCAGGATCATCAACTAAATCTACTTTATTCATAAATACGACTAGTGCGGGTACACCTACCTGACGCGATAATAGAATGTGCTCACGTGTTTGAGGCATGGGTCCATCAGTTGCTGCCACTACAATAATCGCACCATCCATTTGGGCCGCTCCTGTTACCATATTTTTAACATAATCAGCGTGACCCGGACAATCTACGTGAGCATAATGTCTCGTCGCCGTCTCATACTCTATGTGAGAGGTGTTGATTGTGATACCTCTTTCCTTTTCCTCAGGTGCGTTATCGATCGAAGAAAAGTCTCTCGCTTCTGCTAATCCTTTTCCAGATAGCACAGCAGAGATAGCAGCGGTTAAGGTTGTCTTTCCGTGATCAACGTGACCAATAGTTCCAATATTTACGTGCGCTTTTGAGCGATCAAATTTTTGTTTTGCCATTTTTGATAATCCTCAGGTTTTAATTTTTATTCTTGTTGTTTAATAATTCTAGTTACTCTTTTTACTCTTTTTTAATAATTTGTACTGTCTACTCTTCATAAACTGTATTTTGTACATTACTTTTACTTTATTTTACTACAAATATTTGTGCAATATAAGTTAAATACACTAAATATCTGAGTAGAGCCAACGATGGGAATTGAACCCATGACCTCTTCCTTACCAAGGAAACGCTCTACCCCTGAGCTACGTCGGCTGATTGTTTTTTAAAGGCAAAAGCCCCAAAATTGGAACAATCAACTCCAGAAACCCAATCTTACTACTTAGTAATCTGAGCGGGTGACCAGGTTCGAACCGGCGACCTACAGCTTGGAAGGCTGTCGCTCTACCAACTGAGCTACACCCGCTTTAGATTTATAAAAATACGTGGGGGGAGAAGGATTCGAACCTTCGAAGACATAAGTCAACGGATTTACAGTCCGTCCCAGTTGGCCACTTTGGTATCCCCCCTAAGAACACTCTTGCTCACAGGATACCTATGAAAAGGACTGCAAAATTATACGGATTTTCTTTTTATTCAAATATTTGATTTAAAATATTTTAAAATACTTTTATCCCCTGTCAAAATTATATTTTTTTTAAAGAAGCGGCTAAAAAATACATTAGTGTCTCATTGGTGTTTTCTAATTTTAAAAAGAATAATAATTCTCACCTCACTTCTCTTCGATAAGTACTCGTTGCCCTTTGTTTTTTTTGAAGAGAAATATTTTTTCAAAACAAACTCAAAAGGATTCATTTTGATTAGTGGAAAATACATGTTTTTGATAGTTTTTTTAGTAAAATCCGAAATTACTGTTGGAGGACACCAACACAAAATATCAGAAAGTAAAGGATCATTTTTCTTAGACGATCTACTTTTAGAAACCAAAATTTATAAAAATACCCCAACTCAGTTTTATGTTCATTATAAAAATAAAATGCATGAAATTGAAATTTTGAGACATTTAGATAAGAACATTGATATTAAAATTAATGGGAAAAAAGCATCCTTACATGTTAAAACCGATCTTGATCTAATGCTCGAGAAAATGGGCATGATGTCAAAAAAGATCCCTAAAATAAATTAAACGCTCCAATGCCAGGTAATATTCTTGATATTTTGATCAGCAAAGAGGATAAAGTAGCCAAAGGTGATCCGCTGCTCATAATGGAGGCAATGAAAATTTAAAATGTAATCAAGGCTCCCACAGATGTGACTATCCAAAAAATAAATGTTTTGATTTGTGATAATGTGAATAAAAATCAAACATTAATTGAATTCTAAATTTATCAATTGGATAGATACATTATATTTGCTGAGTTTTAAAAAAAATGAATGAAATACAAACGCGTATTACTCAAGTTAAGTGGCGAAGCTTTAATGGGAGATCAAAAATATGGCATTGACCCCCAAAGACTTGACCAGTATGCCTTAGAAATTCTGGAAACCAAAAAACTTGAGATTGAGTTGGCCATCGTAATAGGTGGAGGGAATATATATAGAGGTGTTCAGGCTGAGCATGCGGGGATTGATCGGGCGCAAGGTGATTACATGGGCATGCTTGCTACTATGATTAATGCAATGGCTCTTCAAAGTGCCTTAGAGAAATATGGTGTTTATACTCGACTTATGAGTGGCCTTAATATGGAACAGGTGTGTGAACCCTTTATTCGGCGAAAGGCCATTCGACATCTAGAAAAAGGGAGAATTGTGATCTTTGGTGCGGGATTAGGAAAACCCTATTTCACTACTGATTCTACCGCCAGTTTAAGGGCCATTGAAATTGAGGCTGATGCCGTTCTGAAAGGAACACGTGTGGATGGTGTTTATTCTGCCGACCCAGAAAAAGAACCCAATGCCATTAAATTTTCAAAAATATCATTCAATGAAGTCTTTGAGCGAAACCTCAATGTCATGGACATGACAGCCTTCACTTTATGCCAAGAAAATAATCTTCCTATTATAGTGTTTGACATGAATCAAAAAGGCAATTTAATAAAGATCATAGAAGGTCAAGAATTAGGTACTTTAATCAACTAAGATCATGGAAGAAGTAGACTTTTTTCTAGAGCATGCAGTGGAGACTATGGAAAAATCTCTTGCTCGATTGTCTCAAGAATTAACAAAAATAAGAGCAGGCAAAGCCATGCCTAATATGTTAGATGCGCTCATGGTAGACTATTATGGCAATTTAACTCCTATACATCAAGTGGCTTCTATAACGACGCCAGATGCGCGGACTTTAATCATAAAGCCCTGGGAAAAAGCAATGATTGGGGAAATAGAAAAGGCCATAATCAACAGTGATTTAGGTTTAAATCCTCAAAATGATGGTGAGATTGTCCGGATCAATATACCAGCACTGACGGAAGAACGAAGAATTATTTTGGTTAAGCAGGCAAAAGCGGAAGCTGAAAATGGGAAAGTTTCTATTCGAACCATTAGAAAAGAGACCAATGAACAATTGAAAATATTACTGAAAGAAGGTGCCTCAGAGGACCTGATCAAGAATGCTGAAGGAAAGGTTCAAGAACACACAGATGAATATGTAAAAAAAATTCATGATATTTTTACAGTGAAAGAAAAAGACATTATGACCCTCTAAGCATAATACTTTTTTGATTCAATTAACTTCAAAACTTCTTCTGGAACTAAATACTTGGGTGCTTTTCCTTCTTTTAACATTTGCCTTATTTGAGAAGCGGATATATCAAGAAGCGGGGCAGATATCCACTCGACATTTTCATGATTGATCGAAGGCGGTTCAATGTTAACTTTTCTGGGATAAATAATGATCCCGTATTGATTTAATATTTCTTGATGATTTTTCCACTTTGTGAATTGAACTAGATTGTCCTCACCGATAATCAACTTAAACTCATGGTTTGCATAACGCGAGTTAAAATGTGCCATAGTGTTGATGGTGTAACTAGGTCGAGGCAAACTAAATTCTATGTCATGAGCTTTGAAATGATAATGATCTTGAATGGCTACATTGACTAGATCCAATCTATCAAATTCGTGCAACAAGGTTTTATTTTTCTTAAATGGATTTTGTGGGGAGACGACAAACCAAATTTGATTCATATCGGTCATTTCATAGACCATATTGGCCACGATTAAATGCCCGATATGAATGGGGTTGAAAGAACCAAAAAAAAGCCCAATCTTCATGTGTTCCTATCTAAAAAATAACTCACCGCGTGCTCTGCACTTTCAAGTGCCACATCTAGGTCATGATTAAGTATTGACACATCAAATTTTGTTTCAAAAGTCGACTCTTCTACCACTTTTGATAATCTCGAGGTAATCTGTTCTTGGTTTTCAGTGCCTCGTGCCAATAATCGAGCTTGCAATATGGAGATATCTTCTACTTTTATATAAATGGCAAGCGCTCTAGTCTTGAGAATCTCGTTAAGTTTTATTCCTCCTTTGACGTCAAGATCAAAAATAACATGTTTACCCGCATTCCAAATACGATCTAATTCTGATTGTAACGTTCCATAGTAAATACCTGGATAGACTTCTTCATACTCGAGAAAAGCGCCCTGATCTACTTTACAGAGAAAATCCTGCACAGAGAGAAAGTGATAATCTTTCTCTGATACCTCCGTAGATCTACGTCGACGTGTAGTTGCCGAGACAGAAAATTCTAAATCTGTTCGTTTAGCTAAGAGATGATTTACAATAGTTGATTTCCCTGATCCTGAGGGCGCAGAGAAAATAACTGCTTTGCCTGACTTCATTTTATGCTTTTGAGATTATCTTATCTCTTATCTGTGAGGCAAAGTTAATGGGAATTGACTTTTTAGACAATTTTGTCTTGAATAAAAACCTGATGTAGGTTTCGACTTCATATTGTTCAAAACAATCAGGACATTCATTGATATGTTGAATCACCGAGGAGTGTTCACCCTGAGTGCAATGATTGTCAAGTATTAACCTAACGAACCGAACATTATTTTTTATTTCCAAGCACCGAAGCGCTTGTTTCTTCTTTAGCATTTAAAGCAATCAACTGATACATCAATAGCCCATGCTCGCTGCATAGACGCTCAGTTTCTCTTTTAATAAATTACGGGCCCTGTGCAGTCTCGAACGAACGGTTCCGATGGGAATATCCAATATTTTTGATAATTCATCATAGGTAAAACCTTCTAGATCGCACAGGATGATCACCGTTCTAAAGTCAACGGCCAGTGAGGAAAGTGCTAAGCTGATTTCATCACCAAGCATGTCGCGCACTGCATCTATTCTAAGATCTACTGTCTTATCTTCATCAACATTGTCCGAGTTATAAAAGTTCTCTACCTCTTGGTAATCTACTTTAGCAGGCTCCTTACTTTTCTTTCTAAAGTCGTTAATAAAACTATTTTTTAAAATTCTGTAAAGCCAAGCCTTCGCATTAGTCCCTTTTTGAAAAGATTCTGCAAAACGATAAGACTTGAGATAGGTATCCTGTACCAAATCTTTGGCATCGTCTTCATCATAAGTTAGACGAAAAGCGAAATTGTACATTGCGTCGAGATATGGCATAAATTCATTCTCAAAAATCGCAGTTCTTTCTTTTACATTTACATTGCTATTCTTGACCTTTTTTTTTAACTGTGAATTAACCAATTGTGTTTTTTCAATCGTTGCATGCATCGCCTTATATGTTTTAATTTGGTACTAATTAAAAAATTTTGTTTGTATCACAATACGAAGATAGTCATTTTGTTCAATTAATTATAATAAACATTAAACAATATGTTTTTTTCCTGAAAAGCCGCTTGAGGCTTAAATAAACATTATTCTGTTCGATTACTTATTTATTTCTAAAAGTATAATACGGTATATTATGAATATTTACTGTTAAACAAGCTTATTTTTTATTAAAATACATTTGATATTTACTTTTATTTTAAAAATTGTTTATATTTTTTTAAATAAAAGTAAACAATTAACTGCTTTATAAAATCGAAATCTGTCTAAAGATTTCTCTAGATGAATACAGCTTTAATCATTCCAAAACGTTTATATTATGTTATTTAAGATATTTATTCATCTGACCCTAGTGAGAATCATGATTTTCGCTAATAGGTTAAACTCATTGATCTCCGTGTTCATCAAAATATGAATTTTTCTAAAAGAGCACATTCTTATGAGAACATAGACATAAGTTCAAAGGAGAGAACAAACCTCAACTGACTGGTTCCGCTCCGTACAAAACAGCATGCATCAGCAGGTCATTAACTATTTTAAAGCTCAATGCCTTTGAATCTATATAGGAAAGTTATCAAAGTGAACAAAATAAATACAGGAGTTACTACAAGCGAACTCCTAATAAACTGATAATGTGTTCGACCGGAATTTTATTAATACAATCACAATGTTCCTTCTTCCTACATTTCACACAATCCTGATCAAAAACTAAAGATTCAGATTGAATCCCCAAAGGTGCCCATCTTCCCGGATGAATCGGCTTTCGAGCTGAAAATAACCCTATAGCACGTTTACCTAGGGCGGCTGCGATATGTAACGGACCTGTACTTGCCGCAACCAAACCATCACAAGCTAAAATAAAAGCGATCAGTTCGTCCAAAGATAATTTTCCAATCAAAGAAATCACATTCTTCTTTTCAAATGGGAGACTTTCTCCAATCAATTTTCCCTCATCTTTAGTTCCAGTAATGAATATTTTAAATTCGTCTTCGGGTAATTGGTTGATCAACCGAGAGAAATTTTTTAAACCCCACTCGAGTGCACTTCCTTTGGATTTTGGATGTAAAATTATATTGACTTTACTTTTTGAAACTTCATCAGAAAGCCAAACAGGGATTTTTTTTGTTTTTGTAAATCCGTAATACGTTTCTAACTTTGCTAAAGGAATATTGTTTTTAATGCCCAATGGAGCCAATAATTTCAAATTGAGTTGGGACTCATGGAGGTTAGATTTTTTTCTTGAAAAATAAACTTTTTTATTGCAGGTAAAAAAATGATAAGCCCTGCCCGCTGTACCTATTCTATTCGGAATCTTGGCCTTTGATACTAGATACGCAATCTTTTTATTTGGGAAAACATGAATGAAAAAATCTGCCTTATACTCTTTTAATGTTTCAATCGCCCTCGCATCATTTTTTAATTCGTCCCAATTAATAAATTCATCAATATAAACAGAAACACGCACAATCGACTCAGTATAACTATTACCTAAAAATATGATCTTCGAATCTGGATACTTTTCTTTAAGGATTCCCGCTAAGGGTAGCGTAAGAATGACATCACCGATACTATCGGTCCTTGAAATGACTATTGTTTTTGGTGAAAATTCAGTCATTTTGTTGATTTAATTTTCTAAGAGTTTTGTACTTCAATACATTCGATTTGGCTGATATAAGTGCAATTTGGAAACCTGCTCTTCCATCCAAAAATCCAGCCCTAATGAAATACATCGAAAAAAATCTAAATGCAGATGAATAAAATGGCTTCAAAAGACTCGCCTTTCTTCCCTTTAAATTCATTTTTTGAGCCGTAAGTACAGAATATTTATCCGCACGGGATCTATGTTCTTTTTGACTGTGATACGAATAATGATTCAAATGACCCTTGACCAGAGTTTCCATCACATTTTCAGAAAACACCAGCTCTTCGTGGACAAAAGCTCCTGTCCATTTTGCTATCGATTTGTCAAAAATTCTCACTTTTTTATCGGGATACCAAGAAGAATACCTGATCCAGGTTCCACAATAATTTGTGAGCCTATTTAACACATAAACACCTTTAAACCCTTCCTGTTTATATTTCAAAATATCAGCAGCCATCTCTGTATCCAGTTCCTCATCAGCGTCTAAAGAAAGGATCCAATTATGGGTAGCTAAATTGTTTACATAATTTTTTGAACGCGCGTATCCTTGCCATTCTTTTTGTATAAATTTTACTTCGTATTGTGCGCAAATTTGTTCGGTATGGTCAGTTGAAAAACTATCCAATACGATTATTTCGTCAGCTACTTCCATTACAGATTTTAAAGCACGCGCAATATTTCGCTCTTCATTGAAGGTTATTATTATAGCTGAAATGGAATCACCCATCTGGCAAAAATGCAAAAAAAAAATTAAGAATTCAAGAGCGCCTAAATCTCCTGTAAGGAATTTAGAAATCAGCTGCTATGGCAAACCTAAATTTGGAAAAATAAGTAGATTGTAAAAGGATGTATTGAAATTTGACCCCCATCATAAACATAAACTTTGAATCGAATTAAAACCTAGACCAACTTAGCTCCTTAAAAGTAACTCTATTTAAAAACTAAGAAACCCTCATCCATCTAGATGGCTTTAAATATTTTTTCAGACTTGATAACCATAGACTAAAATTGGTAAGCTGCAATTGTAATTTTTCTATTTTACGTACTTTAATCGCATCTTTTCTGGCATAGACACTATCACTCCCATCTTTAAACCAAATGGCATAATTATTCAATCTCATCCATTGCTTTATCTCCACCAAAAATGGATTCAAGTAATATTTTCCATGGGTTTCAATAGAAATGACTTTTGGACGACTTATCATAGTTAATAGCACATACCATTCGCTTCCCTCAGTGTCTATGCTAATTAAATCAATATCTTCAGGATCAATCTCTGAAAACAATTTGCAGGCTACATCTATATTTTTTTTATCCTCTATTTTGTAATTGTCATTTATCAGCGCAGGACTTTTGGATAACTCGGTCACGAAAGTTGATGCCCCCGTTTGCGATAATGTAAGCCGACCATTATAACTGTATATGGCTACGGGAATAAGTGTAATATTAGTGTTGCCTTTAAAATAGACCTCTATCGCTTGAATTGATTTAGGTTCAGGTTCAACTAAAATTGCCTCTTTACCCTCATTAATAAAGTCTAGAATATTTGATGTATGCGGTAAGTAAACCCCTACTTCGCACAGCTTCTTTATAGAAATATGGCGATCGCTGACCTTTCTAAAAATTAATTTCTCTGATGACTTGCTATTATCTAACATATGCTACAAAGATGTTGAAAATAAGCCAAAATTAAAGATGAGGTCATCCAAAATATACCTTATTTATAAATGTAAAAGACTGGGGACAAATCAATATCATCTTACCATTTACAATCATAAATAATTTTAACAAAAACTAATGTACTAATTTAAACCCTCAAAATTTAGTTAGATCAAAATCTGAAATAATTTGAATCCCTCTTTTATATGATAAAGAGGTTTATGCGCTCGGGTATGTTTAAAAAATGCGCTGAAGTCCTATTTTTAGCGCATCTAGAATGACTTTTGGAAAAGTATCTAAAAAAAGCAGCCCCAGATTAGGTCTGCTTTTTTTAACAATCAATATCTTTAATAATCAATATCTGTAATTTTCTGGCTTAAAAGGTCCTCCCACCGGTACGGATATATAATCGGCTTGCTCAGAGGTCAATAAATCCAATTCCACACCAATTTTAGCGAGATGCAAGGCTGCCACCTTCTCATCCAAATGTTTGGGTAAGGTGTAAACTGCTTTTTCATAATTTTCTATTTTCGTCCACAACTCGATCTGCGCCAATACTTGATTGGTAAACGAATTGGACATCACAAATGAAGGATGGCCTGTAGCACAACCCAAATTCACTAATCTACCTTCTGC
>Ga0233444_10000259_pt1 | contig 73947 bp, 78 predicted proteins | sample SI_124_October20_6_FD_182792 | JGI IMG/M metagenome (GOLD analysis project Ga0233444, IMG submission 182792) | Seawater microbial communities from Saanich Inlet, British Columbia, Canada - SI_124_October2016_10_MG | ecosystem: Environmental > Aquatic > Marine > Inlet | place: Canada: British... | reverse complement strand
CCCGGCCTGGCTCCATTAACACTTCTAGATTTCTACCCGCTAATAAGCCTGTTAATGCTTGAGCGTATTCTGCTGGGGTTGGCGGCACTTCATCTTTATAAGTAATTCCTAAGCCTCCGCCGATGTCTAAGTGATGCAAATTAATATTGAGTGATGCTAGCCGATCAATTAAGGCTAATACTCGTTTTAATGCATCGACAAAAGGATCTACGGATGTCAGTTGTGAGCCAATATGACAATCCACCCCCCTAATGACAATATTGGACATGCCACTAGCTTGAAGATAGACCTGCTCAGCATCTTCAATTGCAATACCAAATTTATTTTCTTTCAAACCGGTTGAAATATAGGGATGCGTTTGTGCGTCGACATCCGGGTTGACCCGTATCGATATTGGTGCCACTAAGCCGAGGTCAGCAGCAACATCGTTGATCCGTGTTAATTCAGGAATCGATTCAACGTTGAAACAACGGATCTGTTTTTTTAAAGCTTCGCTAATTTCCGCTGTCGTTTTACCGACACCCGAAAAAACCACTTTGTCTGCGCGTCCACCAGCTACAAGAACACGCGCCAATTCACCACCTGACACGATGTCAAATCCTGATCCTAATCTGGCCAACACATTTAAAACTGCTAGATTTGAGTTTGCTTTGACGGCATAGCAGACGCAATGTGGTAAAGCTGAAAAAGCATCGTCAAACGCTTTCCAATGACGCTCTATTGTCGCGCGTGAATACACATAGGTGGGTGATCCGTAATGTTCCGCAATGTCATGTAGGGCAACGTCTTCAACAAACAAATGGTTTGCCCGGTAATCAAAATAATCCATCTTTTCCTATCCCGCACTCACTTGTGAAACGCTACTGTCAGGGAGATATAAATCGCCTTTTTGGCCGCAGGCACTGATTATACTCAACAGAAAAACCACCGCTACTAACCGCGCCATTTTATTTAATGTTTGCATTTTGTTTCACCCTAGTCTTCATTCGTTGTGCAGTATAGCGATTAATGTTCTGATTCGCCATTCACGCAACACTAGAAATTCTTCTTTAACTTTTATACTATAAGCCTTTGATTTTATAAATTTCGCTTCTTTATTAAGGTGACTATCAAATAATGGCAAATGCGACATCTGTTCGATTAAGTGGTTTGGCATAGCGTCTGGTCAATGACGGTTTACTTTCTGAGGAAGAAGCCGAAAATGGACAACTTGCGGCTAAAGAAGCCAATTTGGCTTTTGTTAGTTATTTGGTCGAGAATAAAATCATTTCCAGTCAACACATTGCAACTATCGCTTCTGAAGAATTTGGTGTCCCATTATTCGATATTGACACCATGAATATTGAATTATCCGCAACCAAACTAATTTCAGAAAAACTGATTCGTCAGCATAATGCCTTACCCCTATACCAACGTGGGAAACGCCTCTACGTCGCTGTTTCTGACCCCACAAATTTACAAGGCTTAGATGAGTTTCAGTTCAATACTGGCTCTAATACTTATCCAGTCCTAGTTGAAGAACAGCAACTTGCTGCCGCTATTGAGAAAGCAGTTGATAATAGTGAAGAACAGCTTGATGATTTTGGTGATGCCGAACTAGATGATATTGATCTCGGCTCAGATGAAATTGAAACCAATAAAGACGATACTGATACTAATACTAATATTGATGATACGCCTGTCGTTCGTTTCATTAACGGTATCCTCACAACAGCAATCAAAGCAGGTGCTTCTGACATCCACTTTGAACCTTATGAAAAAAAATACCGTGTTAGAACGCGTATCGATGGCATTTTGCATGAAAGTAAAACAGCCCCTGTTGCCCTCGCGGGTCGTATTGCTGCCCGCATAAAAGTTTTGTCTCGCCTCAACATCGCTGAGCGCCGTGTGCCACAAGATGGCCGCATGCGCTTAAAACTGTCCAAAACGAAGGCCATTGATTTTCGTGTCAATACTTGCCCAACCCTCTTCGGCGAAAAAATAGTATTACGTATTCTTGACCCAAGTAGTGCCCAGTTGGGTATTGATGCGCTTGGTTATGAGCCAGAACAAAAGAAAGTCTTCATGGAGACCATGCATAACCCTTACGGCATGATTTTGGTTACGGGTCCAACAGGCAGTGGTAAGACCGTCTCACTTTATACGGCGCTTAATATTCTTAATACCGATGATCGCAATATATCTACCGCGGAAGATCCTGCTGAAATTAGCTTACCAGGTATTAATCAGGTCAATGTTAACCCCACCGTTGGGCTTAACTTCTCTGATGCTTTGCGCGCTTTCTTACGCCAGGATCCCGATGTGATTATGGTCGGTGAGATTCGTGACTTAGAAACGGCTGAAATTACGATTAAAGCCGCTCAAACAGGTCATATGGTGTTATCAACATTACACACGAATGACGCACCGCAAACGATAACGCGTTTAGCTAATATGGGCGTGCCGCCTTTCAATATTGCTTCTGCTGTTACTTTAATTATTGCTCAACGATTAGCACGTAAGCTATGTAATAACTGCAAAGCTCCCGATAATATTCCTCAAGAAGCTTTATTAGAAGAGGGCTATACACAGCAACAGATTGAGGAAGGAGTCACAGTTTTTAAAGCTGTAGGCTGCGATAATTGCACGGCAGGATACAAAGGTCGCGTTGGTGTATATCAAGTAATGCCAATGTCAGAGGCTATGGGGCGAATTGTCATGGAAGGCGGCAATGCTATGCAACTAGGCGATCAAGCTGATGCTGAAGGTATCGCTGATCTTAGGAAGTCCGGCCTGAAAAAAGTAGCAGCGGGCTTAACTAGCCTCGAAGAAATTAACCGTGTAATTAAGGAGTAATGTGTGGCTGAAGCAACCCGTAAGGCGGTCAAACCACAAGTTGATCCACTCTTTCAATGGCAAGGCACTAATCGCCAAGGCCGTCGTTTAAAAGGCGAGCAATCTGGTATTAGCGCTAGTGCTGTTAAGGCAGACTTGCGCCGCCAAGGTATTACACCTCTTAAGGTCAAGAAGAAAGCTAAAGATCTTTTCGCCGCTAGGAAACCCGCTATTAAACCAGCCGACATCGCTGTTTTCAGTCGCATGGTTGCTACAATGACGTCTTCCGGTGTCCCCTTAATGCAATCGATGCAAATCATTGGTGAAGGTCATGAAAATGCTAGCATGCAAGATATGATTTTATCCATTAAAGCCGATGTTGAATCAGGTACAAGTCTGACTGATTCTTTAGCCAAGTTTCCACACCATTAAAATAGATATGTGGGTGGTTGAACAGCCTTTGGCTGGCTGATGAGTTTAGGTGCTAAAATTGATGATTTTCAATACTGCACTATCAATCTATCTGGCAATTCACTAGATGATCAAGGGTTCTTAGATTTTGCCTTGTCGCAAATCACGCGCTCAAACATAGCTGGGCATAAAATTTGTTTTGAAATTACAGAAACAGCTGCTATTTCCAATTTATCTGGCACCATAAAATTTATTCGAGAACTCTCTCAGCACGGGTGCCTTTTTGCACTTGATGACTTTGGTAGTGGCGTTTCCTCCTTCGGTTATTTAAAGAATTTAGATGTCGACTTCATCAAAATAGATGGTAGTTTTGTAAAAGATTTGGTCTCTGATCCTATCGATTACGCAATGGTGAAATCCATTAATGATATTGCTCAAGTAATGGGGAAAAAAACCGTCGCCGAATACGTCGAAAATGATGGTATCCTAGCAGCTCTCTACGACATTGGCGTTGACTACGCACAAGGGTATGGTATTGGTTTGCCATGTCCATTAAACGAAATATAAAATAGTCGATGCTAAAAATACCCCTCCCTTTTTTCATTTCATTAACTAATTACTCATGATTGAATTACTACAAAACTCTTCACTTTTTTTCATCTCAATTACGGCAGTTCTTGGTTTACTCGTAGGTAGCTTTTTAAATGTGGTCATCTATCGCCTTCCGATTATGATGGAGCATGAATGGCAAACCCAATGTAATGAGCTCAATGGTGTCGAAGATAAAAACTCAGCGCCATTTACACTTAGCCAACCTCGGTCTGCATGCCCACATTGCCAGCACGCTATTACTGCAATAGAGAATATCCCTGTCATTAGTTATCTTTTCCTAGGCGGGAAATGTCGAGATTGCCGTGCACCCATATCAATTCGCTACCCTATTATTGAAATGTTAACGGGACTGTTGTCAGCAATTGTTGCCTATTACTTTGGCTTTGATTGGGCCTGTTTAGGGGCTTTATTATTAACATGGGCTTTAATCGCACTCACTTTTATTGACGTCGATCACCAATTATTACCAGATTCGCTAACTTTACCCTTATTATGGCTAGGAATTAGTTTTAATTTCTATGGCCAATTTACGACACTTGAAGCGAGTGTCATTGGCGCCATTGCTGGTTATCTGTCGCTTTGGTCGGTTTATCAAATTTTTAAATTAGTCACTGGTAAAGAAGGCATGGGATATGGAGACTTCAAACTTTTGGCAGCCTTAGGCGCTTGGCTTGGTTGGTCATTCCTACCCTCTATTATTCTCCTTTCCTCTCTGGTAGGGGCCGTTGTGGGTCTTAGTCTAATACTCTTTCGACGTCACCAATCAGATATTCCAATTCCTTTTGGTCCTTATCTAGCAACCGCTGGTTGGATAGCCCTTGGTTTGGGGAGAATCAATCAACACCGCATATCTAAATTGGGCAGGACTAGCATAAACGATGTTTAGAGTTGGACTCACAGGCGGTATTGCAAGTGGCAAAACGACCGTGTGTCTATACTTTAAAGAATTCGGTATTGATATTTTTGATGCCGATATTATTGCGCGTGAGCTGGTCGAAGTCGATACGCCTTGTTACCGAAAAATTGTTGCGCAATTTGGTTCTTCGTTTCTGTTGGCAGACCAAAGCATTAACCGTCGACAGCTTCGTGCATTTATTTTTTCAGATGCGCGCGCTAAGCAAACATTAGAAGACATTCTACACCCCGTCATTCACACTGAGTTAGTTGCTCGAAGCGCGCTTAGCCAATCGGCCTATTGTATTTTGGCCATTCCGCTTTTAGCCGAAAGCAAAATAGCTTATCCATTAAATCGCATTTTGGCGATTGACGCTCCGCCAAAACTACAATTACAACGGCTTTGCAAGCGAGATGATCTTTCGGTGAATACTGCGCAGGCTATGATTGACCAACAATCACCATGGGCTGAAAAGGCCGCCTTTACTGATGATATTATCCGTAATGACCAAAGTATAGATCAACTTAAAAACCAAATTATCAACCTCCACCAGCATTACCTCCAGCTGGCTAAGAAAGCTGCGGTAGTTGCTAGTTAGTGTATTGTCATGGAGAATGGGCATTTTGCTGATGAAATCTACGCTGATACTGTGACTGATAACATTATCTACGAACAACCGCTCAATGAGCGCATACGCACTTTCCTAAGACTAGAGTTTCTATTCTTACGTGTGGATAATGCCTTGTCCGGGTGTTCGGAACAACAAAACCGAGATGCTATTGATAGTTTATTGCAAATCTTATCCGTTTTTGAGCGGAGTGATTTAAAGTCAGAAATCATCAAAGAACTCGAACGACTCATTTCCACCTTATCCGCCTTAGAAAACACGCCAGGGGTAGATAAAAAAGCCTTAGATGACCTATTGTCAGAACTAGACCAGATACTAGATAGCTTACATGTCAAAAAGACAGCAATTGGCCAGGCGCTACGCGATAATGATTTTTTATATAGCATCCGTCAGCGATCTAGCATTCCTGGTGGTACCTGTGATTTTGACTTGCCTAGCTACCATTTTTGGCTACAACATACTTCTGAATCTGATCGACAGGACCAACTTAATGCTTGGTTAGAGCAGTTCTCCGGTGTACGTTCCGCAATTAATACGGCTTTGCATCTCATTCGAGAAAGCACACATTTTGTTCCTGCTACCGCCGTGGCTGGTTTTTACCAACATAGCTTAGATAGCAACCAGCCTAATCAATTAATTCGTGTTCAAATTCCGCGTAATGTATCGTATTACCCTGAGATTAGCGGTGGAAAACACCGATTTACAGTTCGTTTTATGCAATTTGATTTAGCACAGCGTTCCCAACAGTCCGCTGATGATATTGTGTTTTCTCTTAGCTGTTGCGCTATGTAGGCTGATATGACCACCACAGTACAATGCCCACAATGCCAGAAAGATGTAATCTGGGAAGCTAGCTCGGAATGGAAACCTTTTTGCAGCGAGCGCTGTAAATTAATTGACTTAGGTGAATGGGCAGAAGGCAACCACCGCATTACCGGACCCAAAACGCAAGAAGCCTTTCCTGATGACTTAGATCATTTTGATTATCACTGAGTCGCGTTAAGCATCGCCTGCCGTCAAAATACCCTGTTGACGTGAAAAATCGAGCATTTTATCTAACGGTTTTAGCGCTCTTAATCTGACTGACTCATCCACTTCGATCGTATTCGTTTCATCTCTTAACGCTTCATAGAGGTTAATCAGTGTATTCATTGCCATCCACGGACAATGAGCACAACTTTTGCACGTTGCACTTTTATCACCTGTCGGCGCCGGAATTAAGCGTTTGTTTGGGACAACTTGGCTCATTTTATAAAATAAGCCATGATCGGTTGCGATAATCAACGTATCCGCTTTTGATTTTTGTCCTGCAGCAATAATTTGTTTCGTAGAGCCAACAAAATCAGCCTTCGCAATCACCGCTTCTGGTGATTCCGGGTGGACTAAAATATCGGCATCCGGATATTGGCTTATCAAGGCTTCTAGTTCATGTAGTTTAAACTCATCATGGACCACACAATGGCCCTGCCACAGGACCATCTCTGCACCTGTTTTATTATTAATATATTGGCCTAAATGCCGGTCTGGACCCCAGATAATTTTTTTTCCTTGTGCAAGTATATGTTCAATAATTGGAATAGCATTACTGGATGTGACAATCCAATCAGCACGTGCTTTGACCTCAACACTGGTATTGGCATAAACCACCACTTCATGATCGGAGTATTGATCGCAAAAGGCACTAAATTCTTCAATGGGACACCCCAAATCTAAAGAACACTCCGCTTCCAATGTTGGCATTATCACGGTCTTTTCTGGACTCAATATCTTGGCCGTTTCACCCATAAACCGTACACCACATACGACTAATTTATCCGCTTTATGTTGGGCCCCGAAGTTGGCCATATCTAAAGAGTCAGAGACATAACCGCCGGTTGCTTCCGCTAAAGCTTGCAGATCATCGTCAACATAATAATGCGCAATCAATACCGCATTTTTTTCAATTAGTAAGGCTTTTATTTTGGCTATATAGTCAGCTTTTTGCGTTTTATTTAACCATGGTGATGGCGCAACATTGTCGATAATATCGTCTATTTTAGATTGCAGTGCTTGTGGGACTTGCTCAGCTAGGCTCATGGCTTTACCTTATAATTTAGTCGATTGTATGACTTCAATAATTGTTTGATTGGCAGCGGGGAAATTAAAATCTGCTAATGATTCAATGGGGCACCATCTTATCATTTGGCCTTCTAGACCTTTTGGTTGGCCATTAAAGTGCCTCGTCGACCAAACATCCAGCAACACTGATTTATCCGAGTACTCATGTTTTATTTCAATTAAAGGCACCGGATCTATTACCTCAAGGCCTAGTTCCTCTTTTATTTCACGGACTAGTGCCACTTCCGTTGCTTCACCTGCTTCCACCTTGCCTCCAGGAAACTCCCACAAATCACCTTGATGTTGATGTGATTGGCGCAATGCAATAAGCACTTGATTGTCCTCGTTAACAATCACTGCCACAGCGACATGAACTAGCGACATTTCTTCTATTTTTTCTCATCAGTAAGTACATATAAAGCACCACAATATGGACACAGGATCTCGCCCTTTTGTTCAATATCTAAGAATACGCGTGGATGTGCATCCCAGCCCGACATCGAAGGCATCGGGCAAGATAAAGGCAGATCGCTGCGTTGTATTTCGTAGCGACGTTCTGCTGGCGTATTAGATTGCTGCTCGCTCATAGTTCACCTTAATTTCAAATACTTTCCGCTACCACGGGTGCTTTTCGTAGACGAATGTTCAACTCTTTTAATTGTCTCTCATTGACCGCACTCGGCGCATCGGTTAACGGACAGCTTGCTGATTGTGTTTTTGGAAAAGCCATCACATCTCGAATCGAAGCAGAGCCCGTCATTAGCATGGCCAAACGATCTAGACCGAAAGCCAAACCACCATGAGGTGGGCAACCATATTTTAAAGCATCTAATAAGAAACCAAACTTGTCGTTGGCTTCTTCTTCATTGATACCCAACAAGCCAAATACTTTATTTTGAATATCTGCTTTGTGAATACGCATTGAACCACCACCTAACTCAGTTCCGTTGAGAACCATATCGTATGCACGCGATAGACATTGGCCTGGGTTTGACTCCAATAAAGCTAAATCTGATTCTCGTGGCGCTGTAAACGGATGGTGTAATGCTGTCCAACGTTCTGATTTTTCATCCCACTCGAACATCGGGAAGTCGACAACCCAAAGAGGCTGCCAGTCGCCAGACACTATCTCTAAATCATGGCCTAACTTAACCCGTAATGCACCTAACGCTTCATTTACGATATTCGCTTTATCGGCACCAAAAAAGACTAAGTCGCCTGTTTTCGCTGCTGTTCGTTGCATAATTGCGGTAACCACATCATCTGGCAAGAACTTTAAGATCGGCGATTGTAAACCCGCAACCCCCGCATCGATATCATTAACCTTAATGTAGGCGAGTCCTTTTGCGCCATAAATACCAACATATTTAGTATAGTCATCAATTTGTTTACGGCTTAATGACGCACCATTAGGTACTTTCAAGGCAGCAACGCGGCCATTATCATCATTCGCTGGACCTGAAAATACTTTGAAATCGACTGATTTCATTAGGTCATTCACATCGACCAATTCAAGGGCGATGCGTAAATCAGGTTTGTCACTACCATAACGTGACATTGCTTCTTCATAGCTCATTCTAGGAAAAGGATTAGGTAATGCTGTGTCTAAGACCTTATCAAATAATTCGCGAATCATCTGTTCCATCATCGCCATCAAGTCTTGTTCTTCGACAAATGACGTTTCGATATCGATCTGAGTGAACTCAGGCTGCCTATCTGCACGTAAATCTTCGTCACGGAAGCAACGTACAACTTGGTAATAACGATCCATGCCAGATACCATCAACAGTTGCTTAAATAACTGTGGTGATTGCGGCAAGGCGAAAAAACTACCTGCATGGGTACGGCTTGGGACCAGATAGTCACGAGCGCCTTCTGGCGTTGCTTTCGTTAAAATAGGTGTTTCAATATCAAGAAAACCATTGTCATCTAAAAAGCCTCGTAAACGACTGGTAATTTGCGAACGGAAACGCAGTTTTTGCAGCATTTCTGGACGTCGTAAATCGATGTAACGATGACGAAGACGGACGTCTTCACTTACTTCGGCTTGTTCGTGTAATGGAAATGGTGGTGTTTCCGAGCTATTTAAAATCGTAAGCTCTTTCGCAACAATTTCAATCTTGCCACTTTTTAAATCATCATTGTCGCTACCAGCAGGTCTTAATCGAACTTGTCCAGTAATTTGGAGTACATATTCGCTACGCACGCGTTCTGCAACGGAAAAACTGTCAGCATCTTCTGGATTACAAACCACTTGCACTAAGCCTTCACGATCTCTGAGGTCAATAAAAATAACCCCGCCATGATCCCGGCGGCGGTGCATCCAACCTGATACGGTGACTGTTTGATCTTCTAATGTCTCGTTAACATCGCCGCAATAATGGCTACGCATGATTTATCCTAATTTATCTTAAAATTAATTTTCTTCAATGAAGCTAATACTTACATCGATTCTCGTTTCTATCTTACTTATTCTGCCTTAGCTGCAGTTTTATCAGACTGCTCTGTCACCAACTGTTCTTTTTGCCAAGGCGGTACAGCAACCCCCAGTGAAATGATCATTTTCAATCCATCTTCGACAGCCATATCTAATTCAATAACATCGTCTTTCGGGACCATTAAAATAAAACCTGATGTTGGGTTTGGCGTTGTAGGAATGAACACACTAATGAGTGCAACCGCTGTTTTAGCCTGTACTTCTCCTAACTTATCTGATGTCATAAAGGCCAAGCTCCAAACACCTTTACGAGGATATTCTATTAACAATACTTTGCGGAAAGACTTCGCATCAGTCGCCAGGACCGCTTCCATAATTTGTTTAATGCCGGCATACAGAGAGCGCACAAGTGGAATACGTGCTAAAAAATGCTCCCATGTCGCGATTAAACGTTTTCCAAGGAAGTTAGCAACGATCATACCTGTTGCAAGTACTAATACGGCCGCTAGTAACACGCCCAACCCAGGAATATGTACACCTAGAAAGTTGTCAGGCTGATACATTTCGGGCAACAGCAATAATGTTCTGTCGAGTAAACCGACAATAGCGCGGATCACTAGAAAGGTAATACCTAACGGCATCCAGACCAATAATCCTGCAATCACATACTTACGCATAATGACGATTCATTCGTTTTTTTCTCACCGTTTTATTTGACATTTAAGTCGCAGAATCTAGCTTGCTCGGCGATTTTGTATCGCTTTCAGCTAGATTACGTTTATTACCGGTTTTTTTGAAGTCCGTTTCGTACCAACCATCACCTTTTAAGCGAAAACCAGCAGCGGAAACCAATTTTCTTAATGCTGCTTCATCACATGCTGGGCAATGAAGCAGAGGTTCATCGCTCATTTTTTGTAATGCTTCGAACTGATGTTCGCAAGTATCACAACGATATTCATATAATGGCATTGATCTGTACCTTATTTCCTTTTCACTTTTCGCTGCTTAATCAAGCAAACTAAGCAAAGTAGTTATTCTTGCAATTTAACTTGCTAATTATACCTAATAAATAATAATGACGCTCTGTATCTCACACTCGTCACTCTTGCTTTAGCGCTTCCATAATTCGGTCTCGTTTATATCGCAAGGGAATCTAATGTACTGATTTTAAATCAGGTCATTCCCTTTCGCCTTATCACTCTCTGTTTTTTACTCGGCCCCTTCAGTAGTCGTAGTATCTTCTTTACCTCTTAAGCATCCATTCATCACAACAAGCGTTTAACCCATTTAGGGGTGTTTTTACCACCTAATGTCTCTATTGAGCTAAGTAGAAACCGCTAATTGCCCATCGTTGCTTGATCTAACACCAAATGTCTGTGATAAGATTCATACTGTCCCTTGATTATTAGTAAGGCTATGCAATGTAGTTTGCCTTGGTTTGTTAACTAATAGTCATAATGTAAGAGGTTGCCACAGATAGATGACGAACACGGTTGATGTCGATAAACGCCGATTTTTAACTAATGCTACGACGGTTGTCGGCGGCATTGGTGCTATCGCTGTTGCAATCCCTTTTATTTCTTCACTCTCTCCAAGTGCCAGAGCCGAAGCAGCTGGCGCGCCTGTTACCCTCGATATTAGTAAGCTTGAAGTCGGCCAAATGATTACTATAGAATGGCGTGGTAAGCCTGTTTGGGTTTTACGGCGAACTGACGAAACACTGTCAACCTTATCAACACTCGTGGATAGGCTTCGTGATCCAGACAGCGACAACCCCGATCAACAACCTGATTATTGTAAAAACCCAGGGCGCTCTATACGTGATGACATCCTTGTTTTAGTTGGTATTTGTACTCATCTTGGCTGCTCCCCGACACACCGACCTGAACTTGCACCCGATGATTTGGGTGAGGACTGGAAAGGGGGGTTTTTCTGCCCGTGCCACGGGTCGAAATTTGATTTAGCTGGTCGCGTTTATTCAGGACTTCCAGCCCCCAGCAACCTTGTCGTTCCCCCTCATCATTTTGTTGGCAATAGCCAACTCTTAATTGGTGCTGACCCAGTGGGGTATGCTTAATGCGCTTACTTACATGGATTGATGCCCGTTTTCCCGCTTCAAAACTCTGGAATGAGCACTTAGCTGAATATTATGCGCCTAAAAATTTCAACTTTTGGTACTTCTTTGGTTCCTTAGCGTTACTTATCTTGGTGCTACAAATTGTCACGGGCATCTTTTTAACCATGCATTACAAGCCAGATACTTCACTGGCTTTTGCTTCTGTTGAATACATTATGCGAGATGTTCAGTGGGGCTGGTTAATCCGTTACCTTCACTCTACAGGTGCTTCAGCTTTTTTTGTGGTTGTTTACCTACACATGTTTCGTGGCTTGATATATGGTTCATACAAGCAGCCCCGAGAACTGGTCTGGATTTTTGGCATGCTAATTTATGTGGCCTTAATGGCTGAAGCCTTTATGGGTTACTTGCTACCTTGGGGCCAAATGTCATATTGGGGTGCCCAGGTTATTATTTCCTTATTTGGCGCTATTCCTTATATTGGCGAAGGATTAGCACTCTGGATAAGGGGAGACTTTGTCGTTGCAGATGCGACACTCAATCGTTTTTTCGCTTTCCATGTGATTGCTGTACCCCTCGTTTTACTCGGGCTCGTTGTCGCGCATATTATTGCCTTACATGAAGTTGGCTCTAACAACCCTGATGGTGTTGAAATCAAAAAGCTCAAAGACGAGAATGGCATCCCTGTTGATGGTATTGCCTTTCACCCTTATTATTCTGTCAAAGATCTCGTTGGCGTCATTGTCTTTTTGTTTATTTTTTCAATCATCTTATTTTACATGCCTGAAATGGGTGGCTGGTTTTTAGAAAAAGATAATTTTATTCCTGCCGATCCACTTAAAACACCTGAGCATATCGTTCCTTTGTGGTATTTCACGCCCTTTTATGCAATCTTACGTGCTGTCCCTGACAAATTATTTGGTGTTTTAGCGATGGGCGGTGCGATTGTTGTTCTCTTCTTGCTCCCTTGGTTAGATCGAAGCCCGGTTAAATCAATTCGATACCGTGGGCCCTTATTTAAAATTGCACTTAGTCTCTTTACCATTAGCTTCATAGCATTAGGCTATCTGGGCACGCAACCTGCAACAGGCCTTTACACCTTGATGGCTCAAATTTTCTCTGTGATTTACTTTTCATTTTTCTTATTTATGCCGCTGTACACGGCCATAGATAAAGATAAACCCGTGCCACATAGGGTTTCATAAGATGAAATTAATTGTCAGTTTCCTTGTTTATCTTCTTGTTTCCATCGCTACCCCTGGTTTTGCAGCGTCGGGGAAAGTTCATCTTGATTCTGTTGATATTGATTTATCGGATAAAGCATCATTGCAACGTGGCGCAAAAATATTTATGAATTATTGCCTTAGCTGCCACTCTGCCGCTTATATGCGTTACAACCGTATGGGTAAAGATTTAGGCCTAAGTGATGCCCAAGTTACTGAGAGCTTGATGTTTGCTTCTGACAAAGTGGGCGATACGATGACAATCGCTATGCGGCCTAAAGATGCAAAAAAATGGTTTGGTGTTGTGCCCCCAGACTTGTCGGTTATCTCACGTGCTCGTGGGACTGAGTGGCTTTATACTTACCTGCGTAGCTATTACTTGGATATTAATAAGCCGCTAGGCACTAATAACCTGGTGTTTAAAGATGTGGGTATGCCACATGTCATGTGGCAAGAACAAGGCTATGTACGTAAAGACAGTGACAATAAATTACATGCTTTGACTGGTGACCAAGCAACTGCTTTTGAATACAATATGATGGTTCGTGACTTAGTTAATTTTTTGGCTTATATCGGGGAGCCTTCCAAGATACAGCGCTTAGCATTAGGTAAGTGGGTTTTACTTTACCTCGCATTATTTTTCTTTGTTGCCTACCCATTGAAAAAAATATTTTGGGAAGATGTTCATTAACGTTGCACTACTGGCTTTTTTGTTCTTAAACTCAAAGTTTACCCTCCCTTTTCCCTTGGCCAACCCGCTATGATGACTCTCTACTCTGACCCTGCTTGTCCTTTTTGTCATCGCACGCGTTTAGCCATAGCGGAAAAAGAAATAACCGTTACCCTTCGTGATAGCCGTCTTAACCCTTGGTCAGAGGAAATAGCTGCCGCTGTTCCTTACGGGAAGAGCCCCGTGTTCGTCGACCGCGACATTGTGCTTTTCGATAGTAATATTATTATTGATTATCTTGACGCGCGTTTTCTTCAAGCCCCGCTTTACCCTTTAGACCCGGCATTGAAAGCCCAGCTCAGACTTATGTTATATCGCATTGACCATGACTGGTACTCACTTTGGGATGCTTTATCTGGGGCAAAAAAAGCTAAAATGGCAGAAGCGAAACGAACACTTCGTGAAGACTTAATGGTCTTAGCCCCCTTATTTGGAGCCAGCCCTTACTTTATGAGCGATTCTTTTTCTATACTGGATTGTAGCTTAGCCCCCTTGCTTTGGCGTTTACCTATGCTTAAGATTAAACTGCCGAGTAAAGCCAATGCTGTCGACGCTTATGCAAAACGCTTATTTAGCCGGCCAAGTTTTCAAGCAAGTCTAACCAATGAAGAACGAGCAATGAGACCATGACCTCTCAAAAACCATACCTTATTAGGGCTATTTATGAATGGCTACTGGATAATCAGTTAACGCCGTATTTACTTGTTAATACTTTAATCGACGGTGTAAAAGTACCCGAAGAATATATTAATGACGATAAAATTGTATTGAATATTGCACCTGATGCTGTCCAACACTTCCAAGCCGACAATCAGTGGATAAGCTTTTCTGCCCGCTTCTCAGGCAGAGCAATGGAGCTGTTCATCCCTATTGAGGCCATTCAAGGCATCTATGGTAAAGAAAACAACGAAGGCATGTTTTTTACAGATGAAGAAATCCCGCAGCCGCCGACTTCTCCCAAAAAGATATCTCCAACAAAAGAACGTCCCAGCTTAAAGCTCGTGAAATAAATCGGCTAGCTGGCTGAGTTTTGTTCAATCCAGACTAATGCTTTGTCAATTGCTGTCAATGTTCTCTCTTGCCCCAGTAAAGCTAAAGTCGCGTCTAGTGGCGGTGAAATAGTCGTACCTGTCACTGCAACCCTAATCGGTTGCGCCACTTTACCCATCCCCACTTCATACTGTGCTGCACATGCCTTAATTTCATCATGGACAGGTTCTGACTGCCAGACTGTTATTACTGATAACCGCTGTCTCATATCGGCTAAAAAGACCGCACTCTTTGCTGTCAGGTTTTTCTTTGCTGCTTTTTCATCATAGCCCTCTGGTATACGATAGAAAAAGAGGCTGTTCACAGCCATTTCAACTAAGGTTTTAGCACGTTCTTGCTGAAGTGCCACAACGTCAACTAGAGTCGGTCCTCGCGTGGGATCAACTCCTAACTTGCCCATGTGATAGCTCAAGTGGCGGGCTACATGCTCTGGACTACTGGTCTTAATATAGTGCTGATTAAGCCAAATAAGTTTATCGGTGTTGAAGCTCGACGCTGCTTTATTGACATCAGTAATATCAAACAATTGAATCATTTCATCCAATGAAAAAATTTCCTGATCGCCATGTGACCAGCCCAAACGGACCAAGTAATTCAATAAGGCCTCTGGCAAATAACCTTCGTCCCGGTAATTCATCACGCCCACTGCGCCGTGACGTTTTGATAGCCTAGCGCCATCGTCTCCTAAAATCATTGGCACATGTGAGAATACGGGGACTTCGGCATTCAAGGCTTTAAAAATATTAATTTGTCTCGGTGAATTATTCAGGTGATCATCGCCTCTAATCACATGAGTTAACGCCATGTCCATATCATCTACAACGACTGTCAAATTATAGGTCGGTGACCCGTCCGAGCGGGCTATAATTAAATCATCTAGTTCTGCGTTTTGAAATACGACATCACCACGAACATTATCTTTTACCACGACATTACCTTCCGTCGGGTTTTTAAACCTAATAACCGGCGTAACCCCAGAAGGTGGGGCTTTTAAATGACGACAACGGCCATCGTAACGTGGCTTTTGTTTGTTTGCCCTTTGCTGCTCACGCATTTCTTCCAAAGCTTCTTTCGAACAATAGCAATGATAAGCATCACCTTGCTCAAATAATTGCGCGATAACTTCTTTGTAGCGGTCAAAACGTTGTGTCTGGAAGAAAGGACCTTCATCATAAGTCAGCCCTAACCAAGTCATGCCCTCTAAAATAGCATTGACCGATTCTTCCGTTGAGCGAGCTAAATCAGTATCTTCAATCCGCAAAATAAATTTTCCGCCATGTTTTCTGGCATATAACCAAGAAAATAGAGCCGTGCGAGCACCCCCTACGTGTAAATAACCAGTGGGGCTAGGGGCAAAACGGGTACGGACTGTCATGGTTGCTGGTCTCACACTCTTGAAATATAAAAATAGTGCTTATTGTACCAGCATGCCTGTCAGATATTATTGAAAAACGAGAGGTTTGTCCGGACTTTGTTACCTATAGTTGGACGAGTTACTGTAAAATTCTGATAACAAGACCTTTTTTAACCTAGATACCCAACGCACGGAGATATTGATGAAAAAGCTTTTATTACACCTTGATACGGATCCAATTCCAAGTGCCTTTGATCAAGCCGTAGCCTATGATTCTAATGTTGATAACGTCATCGCATATGGTGGTATTACACGTGATAATGTCACCCCTCATGTCCATGGTATGATTTTTACCCGAGGTGGTAAAAACTTAAAAAACAGTGCTATTTTTATTGGTGGTTCTAACGTTCCTGCCAGCGAAATGGTTGGTAATGCTGTTAAAAAAGCTTTTTTTGGCCCCGTTAAAGTCTCTGTCATGCTCGACCCTAACGGTTCTAATACCACTGCTGCCGCTATCGCCCGTAAGGTCATGTCCGACTATGACATCACGGGTAAAAAAGTCGTTATTATTGGTTCGGGTCCAGTTGGGCAGCGCTCTGCTTTATTCTTATTAAAAGAAGGTGCAGCTGAAGTTGTTATTACTAGCCGAGATATTACCCGCTCAAAAGCCATTGTTCATCAAATGAAAGAAGCCTATGGCATTGATGTTACACCCGGACAGGCGCGTAGTGACGAATCTGTTGCAGCCCTTTTAAAAGATGCCCATGTTGCCATTGCTGCAGGTCCAGCGGGTGTTTGTGTCATTCCTGATATAGCATGGAAAAACAGTGATAGTTTAGAAGTCATTGCTGATGTCAATGCCGTACCACCACAAGGGGTAGAAGGCCTTGAAGTAATGGATAATGGCACAGAAAAGCAAGGTATTCGCTTCTATGGTGCTATCGCCATTGGTAACTTTAAAATGAAAGTTCACCGTGGTGCTATTGAGTCACTTTATGAAAGTAATGACCAATTTTTAGATGAAACGACCATTTACGATATTGCTTGTAAAGTCGATAAGCAATAACCCTTTTATTATTGTCTCCTGGTAAGTCATTTTGGGTACGGTTGTTCGCGTCACAGCACCTGCTAGACTGCATCTGGGCTTCTTAGATCTTAATGGTTCTACTGGACGAAAATTTGGTAGTATTGGTCTGGCTATTGATAGCCACCGTACTGTCGTAGAAGCTCGTTTTTGTCTATCCCATGAGCGACATGTGTTGCCAGAGGGGCTACGAAAAAAGGTCGATAGATTAGTCACACTTTTTTGTCATCATTTCTCTAATAACATCAGCCGTCAGTCCTCACCTATTCAAATTTCTATTCTAGAATTTATACCCGAACATGCTGGCTTAGGATCAGGAACACAATTAGCCATTGCTGTAGGTACCGCCTTAAGCCGACTATACAATATCGATGTGGATACGCCGACTATCGCAGCAATTTTAGACCGCGGCTCACGCTCAGGAATTGGTATTGCCGCCTTCGATCAAGGCGGCTTTATTGTCGATGGGGGTCTAGGACCTGACTCAAATATACCGCCATTATTGATTAGGCATGCCTACCCAGAAAATTGGCGCGTTGTGTTAATTATGGAACGGACACGTCAAGGTATGCACGGGAAAGCCGAAACAGAAATATTCAACACTTTACCCACCTTTCCACTGCCAGAATCGCAGGCCATTTGTCATTTAACGTTAATGACCTTACTCCCCGCGTTAATTGAGCGCGACATTGGCTCTTTTGGACATTCAGTCACAGAAATTCAGCGCTTAATCGGCGATCATTTCTCGCAAGCACAAGGCGGACGATATACTAGTCCCGCTGCTGCAAAACTATTAGCTCAGGCTCAGTCATTGGGTTATACGGGGGTAGCCCAAAGCTCATGGGGCCCAACAGGCTGCATTTTTGTTGACAGTGATGCCGCGGCTTTAGCGCTAACAACACAGCTGGAAGACACCATTACGAATCACTTCGATAATAAAACTGATTATTCGATAATCACGACTCGCGCCAATTCAACAGGCGCTATTATTGATTTAATTAAACAATAACGCTTATGATCAATGCCAGACTCTTTTATAAAAGGAAACACCATGTCTAAACGCTCAATCATTCACATGTTTACACCAAAAAAACATACTAGTCCTTTTGATATTAATATGGCTATTGATGCGGGTTATGACATTGCTTTTCCACACCAAGACGTGCAATTGAAAGAAGTCGCTGATATGACACAAGATGCTATCTTTTCGCGGGGGCCTGCCGGTGTCAAAAAGACCGGACTTTTCATTGGTGGCCGAGATATTGGCATGGCAATGGATATGATCGATGCAGCGAAAAAAGCGATGGTTCCTCCATTTGAAATTTCTGTTTTTGCTGATCCTAGCGGTGCTTTCACCACTGCTGCTGCGCTTGTTGCTACTGTCGAGCGTGAGTTAAAGAATAATTTCAAACAAGATTTAAAAGGGACCAAAGCCATCGTTTTCGGCGGTACAGGACCTGTCGGTTTGGCGACTGCAGTTATTGCCGCTGAACAAGGTGCTCATACTACGATTGTAGATCATTTCTCATTGGATACCGCGCTTGATTTTGCTGCTGAAGCTAAACGTCGCTATAACGTTACCTTAACCGCAACTGCAGCCGCTTCTGACGCTGATAAGGCCCGCTTAATTACAGATGCTGATGTGGTGTTTTGTGCAGCTAAAGCTGGAGTTCAGGTTTTAAATTCATCTGTGTTAGCTGATGCAAAACAATTAAAAGTCGCTGGTGATGTTAATGCCGTTCCACCATTAGGTATTGAGGGCGTTGAACTGATGGACTCTGGTACAAGACTTGTACATGCTGTGAACTCAGAGGGTGCTGTTGCTGTTGGGGCACTTGCCGTTGGTAATGTGAAATACAAGCTACAACATGAATTATTGCGTCAAGCTTTAGAAAATGACACGCCTGTTTATTTAGATTTCCGCAATGCATTTAAAGATGCACGCAAACTAGTCTAAACCGCAATATCAGGTGCAACAGCAAGCAGTTCTGATTGTTGCACAAAGTGGGCGATTCCTTGCCCAGCTAGCACACAGTGCAGGCTACCCCGTTTGGGTAGCCGATTGCTTTGGTGATCAGGATACGCTAGCTCTCGCCGAGCGCTGGCTGCCCCTTAGCAACTTGCATGACCACGCAGCCGTCACCAAAACGCTTCTTGATCTTAGTCAAAACCAACCTTGTTCATTGCTTTATGGCAGTGGTATCGAGGCTTTTTATCCCATTTTAAAGTCATTACCTGACACGGTGAGGCTCGTTGGTAATCCTGCTGATATTATTGAGCAAGTCAAAACCCCACACCTATTTTTCTCATTATTGCAGCGCCTTGCTATTCCTTACCCTAAAATAAGTTTCATTGCCGATGATAGTCGGTCAGGGCGCTGGCTTCGTAAGCCTATTAATAGCTTTGGCGGCCAATTCATCACCGATTCTGATAAACAGAGCGACTCACAAGGTGCTTATTTCCAGCAATATATTGAAGGCGACAGTGGTTCCGCTTTGTTTCTAGCCGATGGCCAATCCGCTCAACTCTATTCCTTCAACCAGCAGTTTAGCCATACAGATTCAGGCTCTCCATTTCTACTTTCAGGCCTAAGTGCACCCTTGGCAGTTCCAGTGTCAGTGCAGCAAAAAATCAACGTATTCATTAACCAACTTGTTATCCAGACTGGCTTGCTTGGCTTTAATAGTCTCGATTTCATTATTACTTCAGAAAATGAGATTTTCGTTTTAGAAATTAACCCTAGGTTAAGTGCCTCTGCTCAGTTGATCGATAGCACTATTCCTCTTTTTGAGAACCATCTTGCCGCCTGTACAAGTCAATCTGCAAAAAAATACCAAAACCCAGTAATACAAAGGCATCTACATACTATCTTCGCGCCATTTGATGCTGTGATCCCTGAATTTATTGAATGGCCCAGCTATTGTCACGATCATCCTCAGCCGAATACACTGATCAAAAAAAATGCACCCATTTGTAGTGTTGTGATTGAAACATCACTTTCGTTCGAGCAATCCGAGAGCGAGGCTCAGCAATCGATACTCTCGTTATTAGAACTATCTGAAAATGATAATTAAATTCAGATATTGAAAGTTCGAGTTCAAGCCTTAAAGAATAACTGACCTATAAATAATTGTTAGTGAATTTTTTTTATAAATCATCATCTTCAAAGTTATAATTCAATTCACTTGATGGTTCATGAATGTAATACCCTTGTGCATAATCAACACCCAATCGCCACAATAATGCGAGGCTATTGGCATCTGAAACAAATTCGGCAATACTACTCTTACCGGCACTTTTACTCATTTCAATAATGGCTTTCACAGCGGCTTGATTCTCTGCATCATTTGCCATGTTCTCAACGAATGTACCATTAATTTTTAAGTAATCAACATCCAATAAATCTAAACTAGATGAAAAATTAAGACCTGAGCCAAAATGCTCCAAACCAAATTCGCAGCCGACATTTTTTAATTTAGTCAGCGTCGCTTTAGTTTCATCAATGTTGGCCACAGCATCCGTTTCGCTGACTTCAAAAGTCAAAGACTCGCCGGGTATATCATTTTCTTTCAATAAGTTAATCAACCAATCGACAAATTCATGATCGCAAATGGTTTGTTGAGATAACTTTAAAAAGAAACGTGTTTTAGGAAAACGTTGTTTATGTTCAGCGAGACTTTTTAGTGCATTTGAAATGACCCATTGATCAATATCCCCCATCATTTTGAGCTCGGCCGCAAAATCGATAAAGTCTTCCGCGAGAATCGGATCACCGGTTTCCTCATCAAGCATTCTCAGCAATACTTCGTATAACTCTTGCTCTTTGCCATGCAGGCTGACAATAGGTTGATAATGTAAGACAAAACTTTGTTTTTCTAATGCACCTTCTAAACGTGGTTTCCAGCTCGCTACCTCATTAAACTCCGCGTCTTCTAATTCTATTGCTGGTGCTTGATACCGCATTATTTTCTTATCTGCATTCTGTTGTGCCAGCACACAGGCTTTGTCAGCATGATTTAGGATGCTCTCAACATTAGAGCTGGTTTCTGAAATTCGACTAATTCCAATACTACATTTAACGTCTAACGGCTTATCGCTCACATGCGTTGCGTAGTCATCAATAATATTGCAATAGGCTTTCGCACGCTCATCGACATAAATATCATCATCGCTATTTACAATGACTGTAAAAACTTGATCCGCATAATGGGCTAATAAATCTCCATCAACAATGCCTTTCCTAAGTACTTCGCCAATTTCTTTAAGTACTAATTCGCTGGCCGCGACGCCCAATTGCTCTTTTATCACTTGAAAATCATCGAGCACAATATAGAGCAAAGCTGCATCACCCTGGCTGTCACCAGCCCTTCCAGCGACTTTTTCTAACTCATCCATAAATCGAACACGATTATAAAGACCGGTTAGGAAGTCATGATCTCGTAGTAATTGAAGCTGATCTGAGTCAACTTCTTCATGTTTATTTTCATCACGTACAACCACTTGCGTACAATTTTCCCCTTCGACCTCGGCATGACTAAACTCAATCTCCGCTTTGAAGACACTGCCATTATCTCTCACCCCCTTGGAAAGAGACATGGACGGGTTCTGATTCAACTTGTTCTGAAAACTGTCTAAAAATACTTTTGAATGTGTTTTGATCATCGGCTGCGATTAAATCAAGAATCGGCAAACCATCAATATCTTCTGCTTCTTCGTAGCCAAATAAATCGAGGTAAGCACTGTTGACATAAATATGCATCCCTTCATGCATATAGGCAACGGCATCTTTAGAGCTTTCTAACAATAAACGCGACCGCTTTTCACTTTCCCTTAATGCACGCTCATTTCTTCTTGCAGAGCGGCGATTGAATAAGTTTTTAAGCTCACGTTGTACTGAAAACTGAAGACGTTTACTATCGCTAGCTTGGATAATATCTTGCACATCTAAATCATAGAGTTCTTCAGTATCATCTTGGCCTGAAGTTAAAACAATACAAGGTAAATCACGGCCTAAGCGATGAATAAAATTAAGTAATTCGCGCGGCGGCACACTTGTCAAAGCAGCACGACATATTAATAAGTCCCACGTTTGTTGCGTCAAGGCTTGTTCGATGCCGTTTAAGGTGTCTTCTCTTGAAGCGCGCACAGCATGACCCGCACTGCGTAACGTATTTGTCACGTTATCGGCTTCTGTCAAAGAATCATCTACCAGTAACAGTCTTAACATACCATCAGATCTCGCCACTTATTTCTTTCCTTTCTCAACGGGTGCTATGTCGGGCTGTTTACCTTCTAATTGTGTCATCTGGCCTTCCATCCACTGATAAACGCGTTTATTTATGTCTGACGCTTTTTTGGTTTTCTCATCTATCGTTATCTTATCGCCTATCACCAATTTAATCACATTTGGGTATTTTAGAAAGCCATGTCTCGGCCAAGCTTTTCCACCATCATGAGCAACAGGTATAACAGGATAGCCCGTTTCTGCGGCTAAAAATGCGCCCCCCATACCAAATTTTCCAATTTGGCCTGTTGGAATACGTGTTCCTTCTGGGAAAATGACAACCCATGCCCCTGAAATTAATCTTGCGCGCCCTTGCTCAATAACCTGATTTAATGCTTTCCGTCCAGCACCTCGGTCAATCGCAATTGGATTCAAGGAGGCTAAGCCCCAACCGAAGAACGGTATCCACAATAATTCCCGTTTTAATACCCAGACTTGTGGTGGAAATATCGCCTGTAACGCTAAGGTTTCCCATGTTGATTGGTGTTTAGCCATGATAATACAAGGCTCATCTGGTATTTTTTCTACACCTTCCACTTCATATCGAATCCCACAGATAATTTTCAGTAACCATAAATTTAATACAGCCCATTGGCTCACAATTTTATAACGCCATTTAAATGGCAAAGGCCAAACAAGCACGCTAATAATAGAAAAAATAATGGCCGTTAAAACATGTAACGTTGTGAATAATAAAGAACGGACAAACAACATTAATATGTCGCCTCTAATAGCGCATCAACCGCTGCAGCCAAATTTTCATACACAGGAATATCTTTTGGTAATTTAGGATCTTTTAATGTCCGCTCGCCCTTGCCTGTTTTGACTAGAATTGGTTTCGCACCAACTGACTGTGCTGCTTGTATATCTCGCAGGGAGTCACCTATTGCAGGTACATTTCTTAAATCAATGCGGAGACGGTGTGCTAATTCATTGAATGCACCATCAAGTGGCTTTCGACAGTCACAACCATCATCTGGGCCATGCGGGCAATATAAGATCGCTTCTAATTTACCGCCGACTTGCGAGACCATGCGGCGCATTTTGCTATGGATTCGACTTAATGTATCAACATCCAATAGGCCTCTTGCAATACCAGACTGATTGGTGATCACAACAATACGGTAGCCGGCATAGCTCAGCTTAGCTATCGCTTCTAGGCTACCTTCGATAGGCTCCCACTCGGCCGGTGTTTTAATAAAGTCATCTGAATCATGATTAATGACACCATCTCGATCTAGAATTATCAGTGACACACTCTTTCTCCAAATCCTTATTCGTTATGCCCAGCCAATACCAAAGCCACTCTATTTATTTAACTGTGATTTCACTCTCTAGGCCTGTAAGACCGATATATCAGCAATTTGTATAAATAAAGCACGGGTTTGGTTTAATAACGCCAAGCGGTTTTTTCGAACAGCTTCATCTTCTGCCATTACCATCACTTGATCAAAAAAAGCATCAACTGTGTCACGCATACCGGCCAATTCAGTTAAAACACCCGCATAGTTTGATTCGGCCAATAATGGTGCAACGATGGTTTGTACAGATTGTACCTTATCAGCTAGGGCTTGTTCTGTTAGCTCAGTCAGTAAGTTTCCATCGATGACAGCCCGGCTCTGTTCTGCATCATTTTTTCGTAAAATATTGCCTATTCTCTTATTGGCAGCAGCTAATGCTTGTGCTTGTTCCAGCTGACGGAAATCTGCAACAGCAGCTAGCCTATCCATAAAATCAACAGGCTTGGTGGGTTTTATCGCTAATACGGCTTCAAAGACATCAGCTTGATAACCTTGTTCCTGAGCATAGCCTCGCAAGCGATCAAAAAGGTATTGCATGACCTCTACGGTACAGTTTTTCACTGTCGCTATTTCACCTAAACGTTCTACTGTTGATGTGAGTAATACGTCAAGATCTAAGTCCAATTTGTTTTCAATAATGATTCTAAGTACGCCCAACGCCGCACGCCGTAATGCAAAGGGATCTTTAACACCAGTTGGCGGTTGACCAATACCAAATAAACCAACGAGTGTATCGAGCTTTTCAGCTAAACTCAGTGCTTGGCCTGTTTTTGTCCGTGGTAATTTATCACCGGCAAAACGGGGTAAATATTGTTCATCTAGTGCCTCACATACGTCATCATGCTCACCATCTAAACGTGCATAATAGCGGCCCATAATGCCCTGTAGATCAGGAAACTCGCCGACCATTTCTGTTACCAAATCGCATTTGGCCAAGATGGCAGCACGTTGCGCTAATTCGGCATCCCCTCCGATTTGGTTGGCAATCTTCGCTGCCAAATCAGCAACACGCTGCGACTTATCATAGACAGTGCCAAGCTTATTTTGGAACACAATGGTTTTAAGTTGTTGCTGTAAATCCGCTAATGGGCGTTTACGATCGGTTTCCCAGAAGAATGCCGCATCACTTAAGCGAGGCAGGATAACCCGCTCATTACCCGCTATGACTTGGGCTGGATCTTTACTTTCTATGTTACAGATAGTGATAAAGTAGGGTAATAAAGTATTATCTTCATCTCTGACAGCAAAGTATTTTTGATGTTCTTCCATTGAAGAGATTAATGCTTCTGCTGGTAACTCTAGAAAACGCCGGTCGTATTCGCCTGACAAGGCAACAGGCCACTCAACCAAGCCAGTGACCTCATCCAATAATCCTTGATTAATGACGGCTTTGCCGCCTAATTTCTCGCCTAAGCCCTCGACTTGCTGATGGATAGCTTGTTGTCTTACCGCCATATCAACCATGACATACCCTTGCTCAAGCAACTGATTGACGTAAGTTTTGGCTGACGTAATCGTAATTGGTTCTGGGTGATGAAAACGATGACCTCGGCTTGTTCTCCCTGATGATATTCCCAATAGTTCAAGCGGAATGACATCATCACCAAATAATAAAATCAACCAATGTACGGGTCTCACGAACTCGCCGGGCAAATTTCCCCAACGCATTCGTTTCGGGATCGGCAATGCCGCCAGCGATTTTTGTAGAATATCGCCGATGAGATCCTTTGTTTCAGCTCCTTTTTGTTGCTGCTTAAATACTAACCAAGCCCCTTTATCAGTTTCTAAGGTTCCTAAAGCGCTTACTTCAACGCCACAAGAGCGAGCAAAGCCTTGTACTGCTTTGGTTGGCTGACCTTCACTATCAAAAGCTGCTGATACCGCAGGACCACGGCGCTCAATTAAGCGATCTTGTTGACGTGTTTCTAGAGACTCTATTACCACGGCTAATCGTCTTGGTGCAGCATATGCGTGAATTTTATCAAAATCTAATTCAGCTTCTTTTAGCCCTTTTTTAATACCCGCTTCAAAGGCATTGATTAATTTTGATAACGCCTTGGGTGGTAGTTCTTCTGTTCCTAATTCAATCAATAAATCACGTGTTTCACTCATGATTGGCTCTCCTTATCTTGAGTGCCTAACATCGGAAAACCGAGCGATTCCCGACGATCGTAATAGGCTTGTGCAACAGCGCGCGCTAATGTTCTTACACGCAAGATAAAGCGTTGTCTCTCTGTCACTGAAATGGCTTTCCGTGCATCGAGTAAATTGAAGGTATGTGATGCTTTTAAAACAAGTTCGTAAGCAGGTAATGGTAACCCTGCTTCAATCATTTTTGCGCTTTCACGTTCGCAGGTATCAAACGTCGTAAACAGGCTTTCAACATGAGCATGATCAAAATTGTATTCTGACATTTCAACTTCATTTTGTAGGAACACATCGCCATAGGTGACTTTACCCATTGGGCCATCTGACCAGACTAAATCGTAAACACTGCTGACACCTTGTAAATACATCGCAATGCGTTCGAGGCCATATGTAATTTCGCCCGTGACAGGCCGACATTCTAGACCACCTACTTGCTGAAAGTAGGTAAATTGCGTCACTTCCATTCCATTGAGCCATATTTCCCAGCCTAGGCCCCATGCGCCCAATGTAGGTGATTCCCAGTTATCTTCGACGAATCTAACATCATGAATTGCGGTATCGATGCCTAACATCTTGAGCGACTCAAGATACAATTCTTGGATATTAGCGGGTGATGGTTTAAGTACCACTTGAAACTGATAATAATGTTGCAACCGATTGGGGTTTTCGCCATAACGACCATCGGTCGGACGACGCGAAGGCTGCACATAGGCGGCGCTCCATGGTTCGGGCCCAATGGCTCTCAAGAATGTTGCTGGGTGAAATGTGCCCGCGCCCACTTCCATATCATAAGGCTGTAGCAAGACACAGCCTTGTTCTGCCCAATACTGTTGCAGCCTTAATATTAGCTCTTGGAATGTCTTTGGCGTTTCTGCCACGGTTGTCGCGCTGGTCGTCATTAGTTAAAAATCACAGTCTATAAATCAAAACGCTCTGATTATAGCGAAGTTCGGCTTGCTATGCCCGTACCAAGCCATGAATAGCACACGAATAATGGCATTTTCACTAAACCAGATCAGTCAAAAATGAATTTCAGGTAGAATCTGTCCATATTACTCAAACTCTGAAGGCAAATATGGTGCAAATTCAACTTGGCATCGTGATGGATCCGATTTCAGCGATCACGATTAAAAAAGACAGTAGCTTTGCGATGTTACTGGCCGCTCAAGCGAAAGGTTGGCCGCTGTTTTATATGGAACAAAGTGATTTGTTTTTGGCTCAAGGCATCGCCTCTGCCACCGTTAAGCCATTACAGGTTTTTGAAGATGCCCAAAACTGGTATGCGCTTGGTGAGGCACGCACAATCGCACTGAGCGAACTCGATGTGATATTAATGCGCAAAGATCCGCCGTTTGATATGGAGTATATCTACAGCACCTATCTACTCGAACAAGCCCAAGCAGCAGGCGCTTTGATTGTGAATGATCCACAAAGCCTACGCGATGCCAATGAAAAGTTATTCACCGCTTGGTTTCCTGAATGTTGCCCAGAAACACTCGTCACCCGTCAAGGGACTTTGATTCGCGATTTTCATCAGACACATGGCGATATTATCCTCAAACCACTCGATGGTATGGGCGGTGCCTCTATTTTTAGAGTCAAACAAGGCGATCCCAACCTGAGTGTCATCATTGAAACCTTAACCGAACATGGCAAAAAATCAATTATGGCGCAACGCTATATTCCTGACATCGTTGATGGTGACAAGCGTATTTTAATGATCGATGGTGAACCTGTTCCTTTTGCTTTAGCACGCATTCCTGCTAAAGGTGAAACACGAGGCAATCTTGCAGCAGGGGGGCGGGCAGAGGGCCGCCCTTTAACTGAACGTGATTATTGGATTTGTCAGCAAGTTGGCCCTAAATTACGAGAAAAAGGGCTTATTTTCGTCGGACTTGATTTGATTGGTGATTACCTAACTGAGATCAATGTCACCAGCCCTACTTGTATTCGTGAATTAGATGACCAATTCAACCTGAATATCGCAGGTGATTTAATGGATGCTATAGAACGACATTTATGATGTACTTCCTTCGCTTTTTATTAATCAGTTTTTGCCTTTCTCTCATGGCTGCTTGTGATAGTGATCCAGGTGCGCGGCAGGCTAAATTTTATGCTTTTGGCACAGAGATCGATGTCAGCCTTTATGGTGTCTCAGAGGAAACTGCAAATAGTACTATTGCCGCATTGGAAGCCAGTTTTTCTGATGTTGATGATACTTGGCATGCTTGGCGGCCGAGCACTTTAACTGACATCAACCAAGCCATATCTAACAGTACCCCTATCATTGTTTCCAGCGATGTCGCTGAGCTGATTGCATTAGCAAAAATACTAGCCCATAGCAGCGAACATTTATTTAACCCTGCAGCTGGCGAGCTCTTTGAGTTATGGGGTTTTTATCAAGATGATTGGTTTACTTCTCGCCCTCCGCCCACGTTGAACCAAATTAATGACTGGTTACTGAAAGCGCCTACTATGGAAGCTATTAAATTCGACAATGGTCACTTAACGAGCGATAACAATGCCGTTAAATTGGGCTTTGGTGGTTTTGCCAAAGGCTTTGCCGTTGATCAAGCTATTATGGCACTACAAAACCAGAGCATTCAAAATGCCTTGGTGAATATTGGGGGTGATTTACGTGCCATTGGGCAGCATGGTGGACGACCTTGGGTTATTGGTGTCCGTCATCCAAGGCAAGATGGCATGTTGGCAACAATAGCAATTCAAGGCGATGAAAGTGTCTTCACCTCGGGAGACTATGAGCGCTTCTTCGAATATCAAGGACAACGTTATCCCCACATCCTCGATCCTCGCAGCGGCTGGCCAGCTAATCAGGCCACGTCAGTTACTGTGTTACACGACAATGCTGCTATAGCAGATGCTGCTGCAACTGCCTTATTTGTTGCTGGAAAAGACTGGCCACGTATTGCCATAGCGATGGGTATTAAGCATGTTATGCTAGTACGGCCTGATGGTGAAATAGAAATCAGCCCCGATATGCTTGAACGTGTTGCCTTTATCAACCATGATGCTCCCGCGATTGTAAGACCACTCGATTTGCCTTAAATTTATGGAAAATACTGCACCTACAGCGCGACTCAATTTCACCCTTTTCTTTTCGGTGATAGTCCATTTGGTTTTTTTACTTGGTGTCGGTTTTAGCGTGTCATCACCGCCCAATAACCCGCCCTTAACGAGCCTCGATATCACACTCGTTAAGCAGCAAACAGAAATAGTCCCAGAAGATGCAGATTTTCTTGCACAAGCCAATAATGAAGGTGGCGGCGAAGGCGATAAAAAAGCGCCTGATCCAACACCAAACCAAAATAACGCAGATCCCATAACATCCGAGGCATCAAAGACTCCGCCAACACCGCCGCCACAACCCATTGTAAAACCGACGCCGCCAGCACCAATTGAGAAATCAACTAAGGTCATCACACAGGCTAAGGCTGAACGACAGATTCAAACTACCAAGGAACTCAATCCTGACGTTAAACCTATTACTGAGGTCGTTCCACCAGCTCGGCCTCAACTAAAAGCTAGCGACCTGATTTCACAAGTGAAAAATGAGATCAAAATGCTTGAACAACAATTAGATATGTCGGCAAAAGCATTGAGTAAAAAGCCCAGAAAAAGATATTTATCAAGTCGTACAAAACAATATGTTGCTGCAGCTTATCATGAAGCATGGCGTAAGAAAGTGGAACGTATCGGCAACTTAAACTATCCCCAGGAAGCAAAGCGCCAAAGATTAAATGGTAGCTTAATGTTATCTGTCGATATCAACCCTGATGGCAGTGTACCTGTCGATGGTATCGTCATTTCACGATCATCTGGCCATGAAATTCTGGACAAGGCAGCCATTAAGATTGTCCGCTTAGGTGCACCTTATGCCCCTATCCCGGAGAATGTACTACAAGATTATGATGTTATTACTATTATTCGGACTTGGAAATTTGAAACTGATCGCGGTCTGCAAGCTCGTTAATTGTAGCCACCTTCAGCCCTAATAAAAAGCCGCGAAAAAACGCGGCTTTTTATTATGTTAGCTTATGATTTTATTAAGCTTTTTTAGCTTTTCTTCTCATACCTGCAAAGCCCATTAACGCGCTACCAAACAACCAAACTGCTGCAGGAACAGGGACTGCAGTCAAGTTCATATTCAAATCCCAATGCTTATAGCCATTATTGTTTGCAAATAATTGCTGTGTCCGCGCTTGATCGCTGAATACATCAACCCATGTTGAGCCACCAAATGCTAAATTCTTATCATTTGCACCGGTACCAATTTGTAACACTGGACCTTGGCCTAACATCACCATACCTAAATAATACGTTACTGCATTAATGGTAATCGTTGAACCAGATTTAATATTGGCGTAGTAATACCATTCATCCAGCACAGGACCGCCAGCTGTTTTGTTTATTGCATACGTATCTTGACGATCATCGACCCAGATATTGATAGTTGCATCACGCTCGAACCTATTGGTTGCTGTTGCCATTAAATGGGCTGTTCCGTCATCGCATTCTGTCAACATACTGCCCGAGTTAAAACTATGACGCTTTTCATTTTCTGATCCGCCCAAACCATTGGTCCATAAACCATGATCATCACCAATTTCTTGTGCATCCGTTACAGCCCATTTTTGTGTCTCACTCGCAGCTAAAGTGACATGTGAAAAAGCTAAACTGAATGCAAGAAATGCAAATGACATTATTTTTTTATACATGAGACGCTCCAACACTGGGTTATTTACTGCGGATTGTAACTAAAGTGTGACGCAGTTCACAATTGTACATTGGTACTAAGTAAAGCATAGCCCTGTTGCGCCTTGCTGATATCGTTTACTTGTATAGCCAGTATGGATTTTAGATGAGTCGCTAACAGCTGTAACTGATTTAAATCGCCTGCTTTCAACTCAAGCTCTATCTCATGAATGGTGCTTACCTTATTCTCTCCGTAAATTGTCCCTTGGTCGTATGCAAACTCGATTTCTGTGTGATCTTGAATTGTTAAAACAATTATCTGTCGGATAAAATCAGTCGTAAATACCGAACTCACTTTTGGCCAAATAGCTTTGTTTTCAATTAACCTTTTTAAGGGGGTTGCTTTGAGTGATTCCAGGTCGAAGTCTTTTGTTGGCAATACTTGTTCCCATTCCTGACGTTGATGTAATCCATTTTTAACATGGCCCGTCTCTTTTACCGTTTGACACCATTGATTACCATCAAATCTCATCCTTAAGCCAACACCATGTTTGATCAACGTTAAACCTGGTGTATCAAAATAGGTGCTGATCAATCTTTCTCGTTTAATCTCAGATTGCTGATAACCTGGGAATGCAATGGTGTTTAAATCGAGTTCACAGCCCAAAACAGATAGTTTTATCTCTTGTTCTAATACCATCTTTTAGCTGAGTAATGGTTTTAGGTAGTGGCCTGTGTGCGATGCCTTATTTTCAGCAACTTCTTCCGGCGTACCTGTAGCCACGATCATGCCTCCCCCTGAGCCGCCTTCTGGACCCATATCAATAATCCAATCGGCCGTTTTAATCACATCCAGATTGTGCTCAATCACTATAATGGTATTGCCGCGGTCTCGTAGGCGATGCAATACTTTTAATAGCTGTTCTATATCAAAAAAATGTAGCCCTGTTGTGGGTTCATCAAGAATATAAAGGGTTTTACCCGTATCTCGCTTGGAGAGTTCTTTTGCCAATTTAACGCGTTGCGCTTCCCCTCCAGAGAGCGTCGTGGCATTTTGGCCTAGCTTGATATAAGTTAATCCCACATCCATCAGTGTTTCTAATTTTTTAGCCACAACCGGAACGTTTTCGAAAAAGCTATTCGCTTCTTCGATTGTCATATCCAATACTTCGGTAATCGTTTTCCCTTTATAGCGGATATCAAGCGTTTCTCTGTTATAGCGTTGGCCCTTACATACATCGCACGGCACATAAATATCTGGTAGAAAGTGCATTTCTACTTTAATTAAGCCATCACCCTGACAGGCTTCACAGCGGCCTCCTTTAACATTGAAACTAAAGCGCCCCGGGGTATAACCTCTTGAACGTGCTTCTGGTGTATTGGCAAATAATTCACGAACGGGAGTGAAAATCCCTGTATAAGTCGCAGGATTAGAACGCGGGGTTCGGCCAATTGGGCTTTGATTAATGGCAACGACTTTATCTAATTGACGCAAACCCTCCATGGACTCATAAGGCGCAGGTTCCTCTGATGCCTTGTTTAATACTTTTGAGGTTAACTTCAATAACGTGTCATTAATTAATGTTGACTTACCGGATCCTGAAACACCGGTAATACAGGTCATTAGTCCCAAAGAAATATCGACATCAACATTCCTCAAGTTGTTGCCTGACGCTCCTCTCAAGCTGATAAGCTGTTTAGTATTATAAGGCGCTCGTTGTTTAGGTATTTCAATTTTACGGCGGCCTGATAAATACTGCCCCGTCAATGAGGCTTCTGTGTTCATGATGTCTTCTGGTTTGCCTTGAGCGACAATCTCTCCGCCATGTACACCTGCGCCAGGACCAATATCTAAAACATAATCAGCAGCTCGAATAGCCTCTTCGTCATGTTCAACTACAATAACGCTATTGCCTAAATCTCGCAGTCGTCTCAGTGTCGCGAGCAAGCGATCATTATCCCGCTGATGTAGACCTATCGAAGGCTCATCAAGAATATACATGACACCAACGAGACCGGCACCAATTTGACTTGCAAGGCGGATGCGTTGGGCTTCACCGCCAGATAACGTATCTGCACTTCTCGCTAACGTTAAATAATCTAACCCAACATTAACTAAAAAAGTCAGCCTCTCTCCAATCTCTGAGACAATTTTTGAGGCGATTTCTCCGCGCTTGCCAGGCAAAACTAATTTATCAAAGAAGTCTTTCACTTCACCCACCGGCATCTCAGTCACCTCGGGTAAATTCGTTTGTTCTACAAAAACGTGGCGTGAACCTTCATTTAATCTTGCGCCATCACAGTCAGGACAGGCTCTAATCGTATGATATTTCGCCAGATCTTCACGGACACTGTTTGATTCTGTCTCATGGTAACGCCGCTGCATATTCGGGATGACACCTTCGAAATTATGACTTCGCTTAACACTTTTACCCCGATCACTGAGGTAATTGAAATCAATTTTTGTTCGACCACTACCATATAGCACGACCTTTTTAAGATCTTCAGACAGGTTTTCAAAAGGCGTATCCAAGTCAAAATCATAATGTGTTGCTAACGATTTCATCAGTTGATAATAATAAGCGTTACGACGATCCCAGCCTCTTACTGCACCAGCAGATAAACTGAGCTCTGGGTGAGCAACAATCCGTTCTGGATCAACAAATTGCTTTACGCCTAGCCCATCACAGGTGCCACAAGCACCAGCCGGATTGTTAAACGAAAACATTCTGGGTTCTAATTCGGGAATGGAATAACCACATGTCGGGCAAGAAAAATGAGAAGAGAATAATGTTGCATTACTGTCATCATCTAATGAGGCTACGCGTGCAATACCATCAGCCATCTTCAAAGCCGTCTCGAAGGATTCTGCTAATCGCTGTTGCAGATCAGGTCTAATTTTAAAACGGTCAACCACCGCTTCAATCGTATGCTTTTTCCGCAATTCTAATTCTGGTGGTGACTCTAATTCAATAACTTCACCATTCACACGTGCTCTTACAAAGCCTTGTGCTCTTAGATTTTCCAATACATCTTTGTGTTCACCTTTACGATCTTGTACAACCGGTGCAAGTAGCATCATGCGCTCACCCTCTTGCATTGCCAGTACCGCATCGACCATTTGGCTAACTGTTTGGGCGGCTAAAGGCTGATCATGTGTCGGACAACGTGGTTCTCCTGCTCGGGCAAAAAGCAACCGTAAATAATCATATATTTCTGTGATCGTCCCGACTGTTGAGCGCGGATTGTGTGAGGTTGATTTTTGTTCAATTGATATCGCTGGGGATAAGCCTTCGATATGGTCCACATCAGGCTTCTCCATTATCGATAGAAATTGGCGCGCATATGCAGAGAGGGACTCGACATAACGTCGTTGACCTTCAGCGTATAGCGTGTCAAATGCCAGAGATGACTTTCCTGACCCCGATAGCCCTGTGATCACAATTAAGGCATCACGCGGTAAATCTAAATCAATATTTTTCAAGTTATGCGTACGTGCGCCGCGAATACTTATGCTTTTCATTAAGCTTCCGTATAGAATAAGGCCAAACGGATGAATATACCCTTACTCACTACAATGACGCAAAACCAAAACACAACCTCAAGCATGACCTCACTCGAGAAGCGAAGTATTTCTGGCCTAGCCAGTATTTTTGCGCTCCGTATGCTGGGCTTATTCATGATTTTGCCAGTATTTTCCTTAGCTGCTGAACAATACTCTGGCTCAACACCTTTACTCATTGGTTTGGCTATTGGCGCATATGGCTTAACCCAAGCTTTATTCCAAATTCCTTTCGGTATGCTGTCAGACAAGATTGGCCGAAAACGCGTTATCACTGCCGGTTTATTATTGTTTGCTGCGGGTAGTGTCGTCGCCGCAACGGCAGACAGTATTCAGATGGTCATCCTTGGTCGTCTATTACAAGGTAGCGGTGCTATCTCCGCTGCTGTCATGGCTTTAACCGCAGACTTGACACGCGACGAGCATCGTACCAAAGCAATGGCTAGTATTGGGATTAGTATCGGCCTGTCTTTTTCTGTCGCCTTAGCAACGGGGGCCGCACTAGAAAACTGGATTGGCTTATCAGGCATTTTTTGGGCAACTGCAGCCTTTTCCTTAGTCGGTATTGCTGTATTGCATTTGTGGGTGCCGACACCCGTGCGCTCTACTACACACCGAGACATGGAGCCAGCCCCAAAACAATTTATTAAAGTACTCCGTAACCCCGATATTATGCGATTAGTGCTCAGTATCATGATGTTACATTTATTGCTAACGACCAGTTTTTTTGCCCTACCTATCACTTTATTTGAACAAGCTGGTTTAGCGAAAAGTGAACACGCGATGGCTTACTTACCTGTTCTAATATTGGCCTTTATTGCGATGGTGCCATTCATTATTATTGCTGAAAAACGGCGTAAGATGAAGCCGGTCTTTATTGGTTCGGTCATTGTCTTAGGTTTAGTACAACTAGTTTGGGCTTTTTTCGCCAGCTCAGTCACAGGTATTTTAATCGGATTGTGGTTATTCTTTACCGCCTTTAATATTCTCGAGGCAAGTCTGCCATCAATGATGTCGAAGCTCAGTCCGCTTGAAAATAAAGGGACGGCATTGGGAATTTATTCCACCGCACAATTCTTGGGTGCTTTTATTGGTGGCGCTACCGGCGGGTTTTTATACGGGCAATTTGGTGTCACTGGCGTTTTTATAGCAGGTGCGATCATTACCGTAGTCTGGTTATTTTTTGTTTTCCCTATGAACCAACCCCGCCATTTATCAACTAAAATTCTTGAACTACCTACGTTGACTGAAGTCAATGCCGATGAGGTTGCAATGCAATTGAACGCAATTGATGGTGTTGTCGACACCATGATTGTGGCCAGTGAGCAAGTCGCCTATGTCAAATACGCACCCGAAGAACTCAATCTCGATGAACTAGATGCTTTTCGTGTTTCATCATCGTAGAATACCCTCATAACCTTAATATCAAATTCAGGAGCAAACCATGTCAGTGAATAAAGTGATTCTTGTTGGACGACTCGGCGCAGAACCAGAAAGTCGTTCTTTCCCTAATGGTGGCTCTATTTGTAATTTACGTTTAGCCACATCAGAATCATGGAAAGACAAACAAACGGGTGAGCGTAAAGAGCGGACTGAGTGGCATCGAGTGGTATTACAAAATCGCTTAGGAGAAGTAGCCCAACAATATTTACACAAAGGATCTCAAGTCTATATCGAAGGTCGCATTCGTACTAATAAATGGCAAGATCAAAGTGGTCAAGATCGCTACTCAACTGAAATTATGGGCGACAGCATGACAATGTTAGGCGGTGGTGGAACCGGGGCTGGTGGTAGCAGCACAGGTTACGACCAATCTGCCCCTCAAAAACCAAGAGGCCCAGCATCTCCACAACCTGCATCACCTTCTGCTGGACCGGATTATGGCGCACCTTCCGGTGGAGCCGATTACTTGGATGATGATATTCCGTTTTAAGTCAGCCACTTAAAGTTTGTCACATTTTTGCAACAAAAGACACGTAGTTACCCTTAGCTTCTTGGTCAATAGATCTATTAAAAACTTGATCTAGTTCACACTTCGCATTAGATTGGTTTTATCGCTAAATTCCACTGATGGGAAGGAGACAATGATGTTATCCAAGAAGATACTACTTATTGCACTACTTATGACGACACCTTTTGTCGCTTCTGCAGAAGCAGAATTTTTGACTACGTATACTGATGTTGAGAGTTATGTCGAAGCTAAAATACGTTTAGGAAAACAAGATGTCTTAGAATCAGATTTGATTCGCACACATTATATTGTCGAAAGAGACTTAGAAACGATGAAAGTTATTGTTCGTCCAGTGCAAAACCAATATACAGCACAAAATGACGCTTTGTAACAACAGTTATTTTCAAATTAGACCTTTATTCAACTATCTGAAAATCCGTTAAATAGATTAACTCGCAGGCACCACCACCGGTGTCTTCGCGTGTTAACGAACTCTGCCAGTGCCATTCCTCCTCGTTTGCATCGACCCTGATTAAAAACCCTTTCAGGGCAATAACCTGTCCTTCTTTTACAATGTCTAGTTTATCCATTATATGGTCTTCAGATGGCACCATATGCATGTTGGCGCTTTGCGTTTCTATTGCACGGCGTGGGATCGGAAAGGTCTCTACAGACCAGCGGTACCAGCGACCAGACTGCGAAAACTGTATCTTATCAATGATAGCCTGATCAGACATCTCTCCCCAACCTAAAGCTAAATCGACAGGCGATAATTCGCTTTCTTGTCCTAAATGATAATTTTCTTTCGCTAAAACTTTCGCCTGCAGTGCAAAGTCTGCTAATGGCGTTATTTTATGGCCCTTGAACTCAAATGGTTCTGCTTGCTTAATCTCTTGTTGCATTGGTGCTTCATGTGCTTTTATTCCTGGGCCTAATACGACTTCGTCACTGCCACCTGTTAATTTCCACAATACGAAGATCATAAAGCCAACAATCCATAATCGGCCCATTATGAATGGCCTTTAAACACAAGGTATTTATTAGCCAGCACAATTAATAATAAAACAGGCAATCCCATCAATGCCGTGATTAAGAAGAACTGTTCATAACCCATACTTTCAACTATAGAGCCTGAGTAACCACCTAATACTTTTGGTAATAATGTCATCAAGGAACTGAAAATGGCATATTGCATAGCTGTAAATGAAATATTAGTTAAGCTTGATAAAAAGGCAATAAAGGCAGCACTGGCTAATCCAGCCGATAAATTATCTGCTGCAATCACAATATACAACATGGTGATGTCCTGGCCCATTTGTGCCAAGAACATAAACAATAAATTAGTCAGTGCTGATAATACGGCACCTAAAAATAAAATCCGCATCACGCCAAAACGAATAGCCAATAAGCCGCCCAAAAAACCACCCATGATTGTCATCGCTAATCCAAAACTTTTTACTACACTTGCAATGACTGGCTTACTAAAACCTAAGTCTTGGTAAAATACGTTTGAAATAACACCCAGTACAATATCTGAAATGCGATATAAGCCTATTAACGCTAATAATAATAAGGCAAGTGATAAGCCGTAACGTTGAAAAAAATCTCTTATCGGGGCGATATAAGTTTGTGCAACTTGTTGCTGCTTTACTACGCCCAAGTTTATCAACCCTTTCGCGATGATTGCCACAAAACTAAGTGCCAGACTAAGGCGGCATAATTCAACTAAAAAACTCGCTAGTTTTTTATTAGCAAGCCACTCGTTCAGTGTTAATTTTGCTACTTGAGACAACTCCACACTATAGTAAAAAGCAGCAATAAAGCCTGCTACACAGAATACAAACAAAAGTAAAAAAGACAGGTAGTCTTGCTGGGAATGCACCAATTGGTCATTTTGTTTTTCATCAGGTTCTTCAATAATCAATGTCGTTATCACGCCAATTAGCATGACTGATGCCATGATGAAATAAGTCACTTGCCAAGCTTGGTAGTTATACACATCTTTTGTCGAGCCTAAGTAGCTTGCTAAATACAAGGCACCAGCTCCGGCTAATAACATACCCACCCGGTAACCCGCGATATAGCTTGATGCCATTAAAGGTTGTAAATCGATTTCTGCCGATTCAATCCGATATGCATCAATAACAATATCTTGTGTTGCAGCTGAAAAACCAAGAAAAACCGCTGCCCAAGCCATTGCTGTTAATGTATCTGTTGCAGGATCGATCGACGCCATTAAGCTAATCGATGCGATGATCATAAGCTGTGACAATAAGAGCCAAGCGCGTCGTCGACCAAGCCATTTCGTTAAGAATGGAATGGCCAATTTGTCAACGAGCGGTGCCCATACAAACTTGAATGAATATCCTAATGCCGCCCAACTAAAATAAGTTACCGCGGCACGCTCAACACCCGCCTCACGTAACCACAAGCTCAATGAGGAAAATATTAATAAGATTGGTATGCCCGCGGAGATACCCAAAAAAAGCATTGTCACCACTCTTGGGTGGCAAAATGCTTTGGCGCTCTCAGTCCAACTTTTAGTCTGGCTATCGTTGGTCATTTTCCAGGGGTAGCGTAGTCATAATTGATAATTAGTGGTGCATGATCAGAAAAACTTTGTTCACGATAAATTTCCGTGGACTGTACGCTGCCTTTTAAGTTTGGCGATAAGATGTGGTAATCGATCCGCCAACCAACGTTATTTGCTCGCGCTTGTCCTCGGTTTGACCACCATGTGTACTGATGCTCCTCTTGTTCAATTTCTCGAAATGCATCGACGAAACCAGCCTCATCGAACAATTCGTCAAGCCAAGCACGTTCTTCAGGTAAAAAACCAGAGTTCTTTAAATTACCTTTCCAATTTCGAATGTCTTGATTTTTATGCGCGATATTCCAATCGCCACAGACAATATAATCCCGACCAGACTCCTTCATCTCTACGAGTTTGGCCATCATATGGTCCATGCAGCGATATTTTAATTGTTGGCGCTCTTCTTTTGATGATCCTGATGGAATATAAAGAGAAATAACGCTCAAATTACCAAATTTTGCTTCGATATAACGTCCTTCTGAATCAAACTCTTCGTTGCCCATACCTAGAACCACTTCGTCTGGCTTGTCTTGGCAGTACAGTGCCACACCGCTGTACCCTTTCTTTTGTGCATCATGATAAAAACAGTGATAGCCCTTGGGGTGATATAGTTCATCGGCAAGCTGATCGATTTGGGCTTTCGTTTCTTGAATACAAACAACATAAGCCTGTGTTTTTGCTACCCAATCAAAAAAACCTTTCCTTCCTGCCGCACGAATACCATTGACATTGGCTGTCACAATTTTCATTGTTTTACCCTAAAATTGACTAATGTCGGTTATCATACCAAGGAATAACAGCAAACGTTTGTCCTCTCTTGTTCTGGTTTCCTTTACTACAGCTACCTTCAGCGTGCTTTGAGACTCATTGAAATTAGGTCTTTACAAAGTAGACCTAAATCAGGATAATGCTCTGTTCTTTAAGTATATAGCTGGTTTTCAGGAGAAACACTTTGGCCAACTCAGCACAAGCAAAAAAACGCGCTCGTCAAGCGGAAGATAGCCGCCAACGTAACGCAAGTCAACGTTCAGCAATGCGTACAACTGTTAAAGCACTTCAGAAAGCGATTGAAGCTGGTGATAAAGCGCAAGCAACTGCCGCATATCAAGCTGCTGTTCCTGCTCTAGACCGTATGGCACGTAAGGGGCTTATTCATAGTAACGCTGCCGCACGTAGTAAAAGCCGTTTAAATAAAGCAGTTCGCGCACTTTAATAGTTCCGCCCATCTGTTTTAGTAAAAAACCGACGGCATGTCGGTTTTTTTATGCCTGCTTTTTCCAGTGAATCCCCTGTAGCCAATTTGTTTCACCGCCCCTCTTATTCACGGTTATGACTTTTATGAATTTTGGTGTTCTAGCTCTCTCTTTCTGTAAAGCATTACTCAGCACAGGCAATGTGTTGCTGGTTGCGGTCACAGCGTTAATTGGCCAATCCCTTTCCCCCGACCCTACCTGGGTTACTTTACCCGTTGCATTCCAATTTATTGGCTTAATGTGTGCGACTATCCCAGCCTCATTGATCATGGATAAAATTGGCCGAAAGAACGGTTTTTATCTGGGCAATGCGCTTGGTATTGTGGGTGCTATCTTGTGTATTCAGGCCCTCTATTCTGCCTCGTTTTGGCTATTTTGTGTTGGGACTTTCTTTTTAGGAATTGGTATTGGCTTTGGCACACTCTACCGCTTTGCGGCTGTTGAAATGTGCGAAAAATCTTATCGTGCCAAAGCCATTTCGATCATTATGGCAGGTGGTGTCTTAGCGGCCATTGCTGGGCCTAACTTGGCTATTTTCAGTCAAGATTTGGTTGAAGGTACTCCTTTTGTCGGTGCTTTTTGGGGATTACTCGTCCTTTATATTGCCGCCATGTTGGTCTTGGCTATTGTTGAATTTCCACCTCAAGTGATTCACGCCCCTGATGTAGTCACACGGCCGGTCATCGACATTATTCTACAGCCCATTTTCCTTGTTTCTGTCGTCGCAGCGATGGTCAGCTATGTTGTGATGAATTTATTAATGACGGCAACCCCTTTGGCGATGCATCATCACGGCTACCACTTTAACTCATCAGCTTTTGTCATTGAGTTACATGCCCTTGGCATGTTTTTACCAGGCTTCTTTACTGGTGACTTAATCAAGCGTTTTGGCACTATCCGTATCTTGATAATTGGCGCCTTCATAATGTTGGCCTGTATTGGCATTAATCTCAATGGCCAATCTGAACTGCACTTTTCTGTTTCTTTATTCTTATTAGGCCTTGGCTGGAATTTTATGTTCGTCAGTGCCACGCACTTAGTTACTGGCGCTTACTCCGAAGCCGAGAAACCAAAAGCACAGGCTGCCAATGAGTTCTTAATTTTTAGCATGGTGACATTTTCTGCACTCGCTTCAGGCTGGTTAGAAGCGACACTAGGCTGGCACATTATGAACCTGATTTGTATCCCGGTTGTGCTTTTTGCAATTGCTATCGTCATTTACTTTGATAAAAAGCAGGCTTTTAACATCGCTTAATTTTTAGGCTTTAACCTGTTATAACCAAATTATCACGATGAATCAGCTCTGGCTCATCGACATAGCCTAGAATTGCTTCAATGTCATTACTTACTCTGCCCATGATTTTTCTGGCTTCATCAGCATTGTAATTTACTAGACCACGGGCCACTTCATGACCTGATAGATCATGACAAATCACAAGCTCGCCGCGGGTGAATTGGCCTTGAACTTGTTTAATTCCAACTGACAGAATGCTCTTCCCTTGTTGTCTTACGACATCGACAGCACCCTCATCTAATGTGATATAGCCGTTTGGTTTTAAATGTCCTACAAGCCACTGCTGACGTGCTGTCATAGGCTCGTTATCAGCCCATAACAATGTGCCTACCGTTTCACCATTGGATAGTCTTTGTAAATTGTCTGCCTGTTTGCCAGAGAGGATCACCGTAGCGGCACCTGAACGTGCAGCACGGCGTGCAGCTAATAGCTTGGTCGCCATACCCCCACGACCTAGTTCGCCTTTGCTTTCGCCTGCCATGGCGTCTAACTCGCTGTTATTGGCTGCAGAAGTATTAATTAACTTTGCTTTTGGATTCTGGCGTGGGTCAGATTCAAATAGGCCATTTTGGTCTGTCAGAATCACCAGTACATCAGCCTCGACTAGATTCGCCGTCATCGCTGCTAAGGTATCGTTATCACCGAAACGGATTTCTTCTGTCGCGATGGTATCATTCTCATTGACCACTGGCAGCACATTGAGCTCTAACAAACTGCTCAAGGTACTCCGGGCATTGAGGTAACGGCTGCGATCAGATAGATCAGCATGTGTTAGTAGAATTTGTGCCGTATGGATGTCATGTTGCTTACACGCTGACGCATAAGCTTGAATTAAACCCATTTGCCCGACGCTGGCAGCTGATTGTAATAAATGGAGTGCATGAGGACGCTTATTCCAGCCAAGCTGTTGCATGCCAGCGGCAACTGAACCCGATGTGACAAGTACAATTTCTTTGCCTTGTGCCCGCAGTTTGGCTATTTCTCCGCTTAGCCATTTTACACGCTCGAGATCTAACCCTTCACCCGCGCGCGTTAAGAGAGCACTACCAATCTTGATGACCCAACGTTTTGTATCGACAAGCTGTTGGTGGGTGTTTGTCACGGTTATTCCTCTATTGATGCCGCTTTATGTGCATCTAGTTTTTGTTGAATCAAAGCGGCTTTTTCTGCCTCTTTAAGATCATAAATATAGTCCATAATGTCTTTACATAAAGCATCACAGCCCTCGCCTGAATGGCCACTAACGCGATAAACACGGCCTGGCCAATTCAATCTGTCGAGTACTTCTTGGCAAAACTCTTCACGAATATCTTCTGGGATTAAATCCATTTTATTTAGGACTAACCATTGATCTTGTTTTCCTAGTGCTTCACTGTAATTTTTCAGTTCGCGATTGATTATTTCGACAGATTCAACTGGGTCTTGTTTTGCATCAAGCGGCGCCATGTCCACCATATGTAATAACAAACGAGTCCGCGTCAAATGTCTTAGAAACTGAATGCCTAACCCTGCTCCATCTGCCGCACCTTCTACCAGACCAGGTACATCGGCAATAACCAAGTTGCGCACATCTTTCATTGTCACAACGCCGAGATTTGGGTACATGGTAGTGAAAGGATAGTCAGCTACTTTAGGCTGGGCTGCCGAAACTTGACGAATAAAAGTGGACTTCCCAGCATTTGGTAAACCGAGTAGGCCAACATCTGCTAGCAATTTCATTTCCAATCGTAGCCGGCGTTCTTCACCAGGCGTGCCATCAGATGTTTGTCTAGGCGCACGATTAGTACTCGACTTATAACGGGCATTACCCAAGCCATGCCAGCCGCCTTTTGCGACTAATAACCGGTCTCCAGACTTGGTTAAATCACCAATTAATTCATCAGTATCATCGTCCCATGCTTCAGTGCCGATGGGTACTTTAACAACAAGATCCTCACCTGCAGCACCGCTACAGAGCTTGCCTCGGCCATGCTCGCCTCTCTCTGCTTTAAAATGTCGCTTATAACGAAAATCGATCAATGTGTTCACTTGTTCGTCAGCTTCTAAATACAGATCGCCTCCATCACCGCCGTCACCCCCATCTGGGCCTCCGAAAGGAATGTACTTTTCGCGGCGAAAGCTTAAACAGCCATTACCACCGCCGCCTGCACTAACGGTTATTTTCGCTTCATCAACAAATTTCATTGCATTCAACCATTGTTCATTCTATGACTCAAAATAGTCATTTTTAATTGTAAAGTCCAGAAACAAAAAAGCCCCGCATCAGCAGGGCTCTTTTAATAGTTTGCCCTCTGTTGGGGCTAACCAAATTCTTTAGTCAGCAACAACGCTTACGAACATGCGGTTTTTCGGGCCTTTCTTTTCAAAAAGAACACGACCTGCTGCTTTTGCAAATAATGTGTGATCTTTACCAAGACCAACATTCAGACCTGCGTGGTAACGTGTACCGCGTTGACGAATTAAAATATTACCGCCATCAACAGCTTCGCCACCGTAACGTTTTACGCCAAGACGTTTCGATTCAGAATCACGTCCGTTTCTAGTACTACCACCTGCTTTCTTATGAGCCATCTCTAAATCCTCTTGTAACGTATAATCTTAGGCTGAGATGCCTGTGATTTCGATTTCTGTGAAAGACTGACGATGCCCCATCTGTTTACGATAGTGCTTCCGACGATTGAATTTGATGATTTTAACTTTAGCAGCGCGGCCATTAGCAGCAACTGTTGCTGTGACTTTCGCGCCTTCTAAGTAAGGTGCGCCAATTTTGACATCATCACCTTCACCAACCATTAAGACTTTATCAAGTTCAATTGTTTCACCGGCTTCAGCTGACAACTTCTCAACACGGAGCTTCTCGCCCTCTTTAACTCGGTATTGTTTTCCGCCCGTCGCGACAATAGCGTACATCGCTGTCTCCAAAAATTAAGTTATTGCTGGATGACCCAACAAAAGACCGGCAATTTTAGCGTCTTTCATGAGATAGATCAAACCTTAATCAAAATATTTGCGATCTGCTGTCTTGCATGAGAAAGTAACGTCAATTCCAGACCACTATTATAGGCAGATTTGAGCTCCGTGGATATCCAATCCATCTATACCCTAATAGAAGACGATATGGCAGCTGTCGACGCGATGATTCATGCGAGACTGCAGTCTGATGTTGTTTTAATTAATCAGCTAGGACATTACATTATCAATAGTGGCGGCAAACGTTTGCGGCCAGCATTGGCGATTTTAAGTGCCCGTGCCTGTGGTTATCAAAGCGAACAACATGCCAACCTCGCGACCATCATCGAATTTATTCATACTGCAACCTTACTGCATGACGATGTTGTCGACGGATCAGACATGCGGCGAGGAAAAGAAACAGCTAACAATCTTTGGGGGAATGAAGCTAGTGTATTGGTCGGTGACTTTCTCTACACTCGCTCATTTGAAATGATGGTTGAGATGAACTCTATGCCGTTGATGAAGATTTTATCTCATACAACTAACATTATTGCTGAAGGTGAGGTATTACAGTTGCTCAATTGTAATGACCCTGACACCAGTGAAGCCGCCTATCTAGAAGTAATCCATCATAAAACGGCAAAACTCTTTGAAGCTGCTGGTCAGCTGGGCGCTGTTATTAGCGGCTCAGATACCGAGACCGAACAGGCCATGGCCATGTACGCCATGCATTTAGGTAGCGCCTTTCAGTTAATCGATGACTTATTAGATTACAGTGAATCAAGCGATACGATTGGCAAGAATATTGGTGATGATTTAGCAGAAGGCAAGCCGACGCTACCTTTGATCTACGCTATGCAGCACGGCAATGACACGCAAAAAGAGGTGATTCGCCATGCGATTGAACACGGTGAGCGCGATCGTATTGATGATATTATTACAATTCTCAATGAAACAAGTGCCATCCGCTATACATCCCAAGCGGCGTTAAAAGAGGCCGAGCAAGCGAAATCTGCCTTGTCTATTTTGCCTGATTCAGTTTATAAAGAAGCCTTGTTATCTTTGGCGGATTTTTCTGTTGAACGTCACTATTAGGGTTAGAATAAAAAAAGTTTGGATCGACTACTTGGATTGTTTGGTTACTTAAAGTTTATGTCAGATTTTTACCAGTACCATTTATTTTTCTGTACGCATGAGCGTGAAGATAAGGCACATTGCCAAGAGCATGGTGCGATGTCGCTTCGCAATTATGCCAAGCAACGCGTTAAAGAGCTCAAACTCAAGAAAGTTCGTATTAATAACTCAGGCTGCCTCAATCGCTGCGCACTTGGACCTATGTTAGTGGTCTATCCAGAAGGTGTTTGGTACCAATATAAAAACTCGACTGATATTGATGAAATTATCGAAAGCCATATCATGCAGGGGCAAATAGTGAAAAGACTGCAACGATGAGCCCCGATGAGTACTGCCAGAATAAAACAGCAAAAAGTGGCTCCAGCTTTTACTACAGTTTTTTATTTTTGTCGGAACAGCAACGCCAAGCCATTACCGCTTTATATGCTTTTTGTCGCGAAGTCGATGATATTGTTGATGAGGTCCATGAAGAAGACATTGCCCGTGCGAAATTAGATTGGTGGCGACAGGAAATAGCACGTGTATACGATAACAAAGCAACACACCCTATCGGTAAAGCCTTAACTACGGCAATTTCCCATTTCGACTTACATCAAGAATATTTAATCGAAATTATTGATGGTATGACGATGGATTTAACCCAATTTAGTTACCCTGACTTCACACAGCTGACATTGTACTGTCATCGCGTTGCTAGCACTGTTGGTTTATTATCAGCTGAAATATTTGGTTATGAAGAGCGTGCGACTTTACGCTATGCAGAAAACTTGGGTATGGCCTTACAGTTGACCAATATTATTCGCGATGTGCGAGAAGATGCTGAACGGGGCCGACTCTATTTACCACAAGATGAGTTAAGTCGCTTTGGTGTTAACGTGGATACTATTTTAGCTTTAGAAGGCAGTCCCGAACTTGTTAGCTTACTGCAATTTCAGGCTGAGCGCGCCCAGCAATATTACCAGAAAGCCATGGCAATATTGCCCGACTGTGATCGCTACCAACAGCGAACCGGCTTAATTATTGCTCAGATTTACCAAGCAACTTTGAAGGAAATAGCAGATGATAGCTTCCAAGTTATGCAACATCGCGTCTCTTTAACGCCATTGCGTAAATTTTGGATTGCCTGGACAACTGCACGTGAACAACGGCGATGGCGGGTGAAAGCAGCATGACTGCACTTGTTATCGGCGGTGGTTGGAGTGGACTGGCGGCAGCAGTTTCACTGATTGAACAAGGTCACTCTGTTCACTTAGTCGAATCAGCCAAACAGTTTGGTGGGCGAGCTCGCAACGTCACTTGGCAAGGAAAAATGGTTGATAACGGCCAGCATATTATGATCGGGGCTTATGATCATATGTTAGCGATGATGGCCTTAATTGGGATTGACCCAGAACACGCATTTAACCGTTTGCCCATCGATATTTCAATGCATAACCCGAGTTACTCGACTTTACATTTGTCAGGACAAAGCCGTTTGCCTTGGCCCTGGTCTCTGGCTTGGAATTTAGTCAAAAGTGCAGGGATCAACAGCTTAAAAAGTTTAGTTACACTACAAAAAGATATTCCGCGTTTATTATCAGAAGATGATATGACTGTTTTGGCTTGGTTACAACGCGCTAATCAACCTGAACGTCTTATTGAGCAACTCTGGGAGCCGCTTTGCCTTGCGACGCTCAATACACAAGTAGCAAAGGCGTCGGCCCAAGTTTTGGCTATTGTATTACGAGATAGTTTAGGTAGAGATGAACCCACCGCGGATTTGTTAATTCCTAAAATTCCGCTGGGCTCTTTATTCCCTCAAGCTGCTGCCGATTACATTCAACAGCAAGGCGGCAGAATCACTAAACAAACCCGCATTGCAGAAATCGTCGTGGAAGAAGGTCAGATCAGTGGTGCAATCACAACCAATGGTGATTTCATTGACAGTGAGAATATTATTCTTGCCACAGGGCCTGATCAAACAGCCCAATTATTGACGGCCCATTTGCGATTTCCTCGTCCTAGCCAGATGCCAATTACAACCGTCTATTTACAATACCCAGACCATGTTCGCTTACCCAAACCTTTGCTCGGAATGACAGGTACGATGAGTCATTGGTTGTTTGATCGTAGCCTGCAACATCCTGGCATGATTGCTGTCGTTATTAGCTCAGATGGGCCACATGAAAAGCTATCGAAAGAAGCCCTTGTAGCGCATGTTTGCGATGAGATACATCAATTATTACCTGATTTTCCTGCAAAGGCTGAGGAAGGGTTTGTCATTCGAGAAAAACGGGCAACGTTTGAATGTACAGTCGAAAACCACCGCAACCGGCCCGAATGTTCGACAGCTGTTCCCGGTTTATGGTTAACCGGCGATTATATTGCGAATGATTATCCCGCAACATTGGAGGGTGCAATCCGTAATGGAGAGCATTGTGCCCAATTGCTCCTTTCTCACTTAACTTCCACTTAGCTTTAAAATCTTATGACGCGCTTGTTAATCCCTTTTGGCTTCACTTTTTTTATTTTGTTAAGTGCTTGTAGTAACGAAGGGTCAGAGACTACAGATAGCTTGTCTGGGAAAGGCTTGCCACAATCCCAACGCACACAAGAAGATAGCCCTGCAGGGGTGAAGTTTAATGAGAAAACGCAGTTTAAATCCTTATCCGATCCTGACCATAAATAATTATGAATGAAGCAACGCTCTCTGAACAGGTTATTTTAGTGACTGGCGCTGCAAATGGGGTTGGCGCTGCTGTTGCCAAGGCCTGCGCTATCGAGGGGGCTACTCTCATTTTATTAGATAAAGATCTACCGAACCTCGAAGCAACTTATGACGCTATTTATCCGCATTATACAAAACCGGCTATCTATCCACTCGACTTAAAAGGCGCTGGAGTTAATGATTATGTTGACTTAGTTTCGACAATTGAATCTCACTTTGGCCGCCTAGATGTCCTCGTTCATTGTGCTGCTACACTCGGTCAGTTAGCTCCTTTTGAACATCAAGATCCAAAGGCTTGGGCTGAGACACTCCATATTAATTTAACTGCGCCATTCTTATTAACTCAAGCTTGCTTACCCCTGATGAAGCAACAAGCAAAAGCTACGATACTCTTCACAACCGATCAACATAAAGACAAAGCATACTGGTCTGGCTATGGTATTAGTAAAGCCGCAATAGAAACTTTAGTTAAACAGTTACAAGATGAGTTCGAAAATGAAAGACAAGTTCGCGTTCACTGCATCGACCCTGGGCAGGTTCAGACACAGTTATTAAGTCGAGCATTTCCAGCACTTAACCCGAACGATTTCCCACTCCCTGAAGCCACCACTTCATCTTATTTGGCATTAATGAAAACTTAAAAATCATCTCGTCAATTCACTGACGCACAAACTTAAGCAACTGATTTTAATAAATATGACTTGGCACAGTTTTAGCTTTAATCCATTCAAAGTATTGGACTTAAGGATTAAAGTTAATGGCAAATCAAACAGAAACGGCAAAATTATCATTAGTCGGTAAGCACAGTCATGCTGTTGCATTTACTACGCCTGATCCTGATGTAAACCAATCAGAAGAAATTCTGAGTCGTCTTCCGGCTATCTTACAAACAACACTTGAACTCGATGATTTAATTCAGCTCTTCCAAAACGAGCTAAAAAAAATGATTGCTTTCGATAGCTTCCACTATCAACACCGCGATGTTTTATGTGATATCAATACGGCTAAGCGTAGTCAGCATAACTGCACTTACCGCTTAGAAATGAATGCAGTTTGGCTAGGCCAGTTAACACTCACGTGGGGGAAAAGTTTAGTGAATTCGACACACAGTTAGTCGAAGATTTTTTATGTAAACTGGTTTACCCATTACGTAATTGTTTGCTATACAGACAAGCCCAGCGAGCTGCCTTACAAGATAAATTAACAGGGCTAAATAACCGCGCCGCTTTTGATAATAGTTTGACGCGTGAAGTTGATCTGGCCCAACGCCAACATACACCTTTATCCTTAGTCATCTTGGATATTGACCACTTTAAGACCGTGAATGATGCATATGGGCATAGTAGCGGTGATATCGCTTTACGAATGCTTGCAGATTCGATTATTGATACCTTACGTCGTAGTGACATTGCTTTTCGCTATGGTGGAGAAGAATTTGCTTTGATTTTGAGTAACACTGATAAAGAGTCAGCCCACTCTGTTGCTGAACGGGTTCGTCTCGGTGCATCTCAATTAAATTGTAATGATGGCACGCGGAATTTTGGCTTTACAGTGAGCCTAGGTGTTTCTGAATTAGAACAAGGTGAAAATGTCACCGCTTTTTTTGATCGCGCTGACAAAGCCTTGTATCAAGCTAAAAAATCAGGCCGAAACAATACCATTTCAGCCTGATTAAATATTAGTGACCTCGAATTCGAGGTGAACGTTTAGACTTATTCTTCGTTTCGCCACTTTTTTTACGTAAAGGCCTTGCTGTAGATGGTTTGACTTTCAATGGTCGTTCTTTTTTCTCCCGTTGAGCACGGCCTACAGGTGCTTCAACTTTAGGTACTAAATCGACTTCTTCATATAGTGCAGCTAAGTCTTCTCCTCCCAACATCACCCAACGACCCATTTTGAGTTGTGATGGGATAATGATCGGTCCGTAACGCACCCGCATTAGGCGACTAACTTGGACACCTTGGCTTTCCCATAAGCGTCGTACTTCACGATTACGTCCTTCCTGAATGACGACGTGATACCAATGGTTTGCCCCTTCCCCGCCTGATTCTTGGATATCGTTAAATTTGGCCTTACCATCTTCTAATTCAACGCCATCACGCAATGTTTGCATAACTTCAGAGCTTACCGCTCCCAGGACACGAACCGCATATTCTCTATCCATTTCATTTGATGGATGCATCAAACGATTGGCTAGTTCACCATCTGTTGTGAGAATAATCAAGCCACTGGTGTTGATATCCAAGCGACCTACACTGACCCAACGTCCTTCCTCAGGCGTCGGTAACGACTCGAAAATTGTTCTACGGCCTTCAGGATCACGGCGAGTACAAACCTCACCCACGGGTTTGTTATATAGCAATACTTGTTGCGGCTGTTGCCATAGGCGTTTGGCCGATACAGCTTTACCATCAAGCCGCATATTATCACCAACATCAACTTGGTCGCCTAATTTAGCAACATCGCCATTGACGGACACTTTACCTTCTTTAATTAAGGTTTCAATTTGTCGACGTGAACCATAACCTGCTCTTGCTAGTACTTTTTGTATTCTTTCTGACATATCAACGCCTCCCGGCGAGTTAATTGTATCTCGTTAAACTATTTTAACTGAATACTGTTTATTTGTAGCTCAAGCCCATTGCTGAGCGGACTTCTTCTAAAGTATCTCGTGCAACTTCACGTGCTGCTTCGTTGCCATCTTCAATAATACGCCGAACTTCTTCGGGATGTTCACTCAAATTCTCTGCACGTTCTCGAATTGGTCTTATCTCAGCTGCGACGGCATCAATTAGTGGTCCTTTACAATCTAAACAACCGATACCTGCACTACGACAGCCTGTCTGTACCCATTCTTTTTGATCTTCTGTAGCATAAATTTCATGTAACTTCCAAACAGGACATAAATCAGGATTCCCTGGATCGGTTCGTCGAACTCGATTGGTATCTGTCGGCATTTTCTTAATTTTTTCTGCTAAAGAGGCATCAGGTTCTCTTAAAGCGATGGTGTTTCCGTAGGATTTTGACATCTTTTGGCCATCTAGACCCGGCATTTTTGCTGCAGATGTTAACAACGCTTTGGGTTCTGGCAGAATGACTTTACCGCCTCCCTCAAGAAAACCAAACAAACGCTCTGCATCACCCAATGTCAGGTTTTGCTGCTCTTTTAATAAGGCTCTCGCCGTATCTAGCGCTTCTAAATCACCTTGCTCTTGATACGCTTTACGCAGCTGGTTATAGAGTTTGGCATTCTTCTTACCCATTTTCTTAATCGCAGCTTCGGCTTTTTCTTCAAAGTCTTTTTCACGGCCATAGAGATGGTTAAACCGTCTAGCAACTTCACGGGTCAATTCAACATGAACAACCTGATCTTCGCCGACAGGTACCTGACCTGCTCGATAAATTAAAATATCGGCGCTTTGTAATAAGGGATAGCCTAAAAAACCGTAATTGGATAGATCTTTTTCTTTTAGCTTTTCCTGCTGATCTTTATAAGTAGGTACCCGTTCTAACCATGACAGTGGCGTTATCATCGAGAGTAATAAATGTAATTCCGCATGCTCCGGCACTTTAGATTGTAAAAACAATGAGACTGCTGATGGCTCTATCCCAGCTGCAATCCAATCTATCACCATTTCCCAAACACTCTCTTCAATAATACCCGTATCATCATAATGCGTCGTTAACGCATGCCAATCGGCTACAAAAAAGAAACAGTCAAATTCATGCTGTAATTTAATCCAGTTTTTCAATACACCATGGTAATGCCCAAGGTGAAGCTGTCCGGTCGGTCGCATGCCTGAAACTATACGGCGGGACTGCAGTGCTACTGTGTCCAATATGTTCTCCTGATCTTATTACGATCAATCATAAATTAAAAAAGCAAACTCAATAGTTGAGCCGCATTCAATGGAATAGGTAATAGGTTAATGAAGCCTGAAACAAAAGGCCATAATATGGCACCTACAATACCAAAATACAGTAACGCCAATAATATAATGAAACCATAGGGTTCAACTCGGCTAACTCGCCAGGACAGCGGTCCAGGCAATACACTAATTAGGATTCGGCCACCAGCAAGTGGCGGCAAAGGCAATAAATTAAGCAACATCAACATCGTATTAATGAAAATACCTGCTAACCCCATATAGGCCAATGCGGGGCTATAAGATAAGCCGATGACCACGATTAATGACCAGAATAAAGCCATGATTAAATTGGCCATTGGACCTGCTAAGGCAACCCAGGCCATATTGGTTTTAGCGTTTCGCATATTGCGAGCATTCACTGGCACTGGTTTAGCCCAACCAAAAACAAAGCCGGTCGTAGCCGCCAGTAAGCCCGGGACGAGAATTGTACCGACCGGGTCGATATGTTTAATTGGATTTAAGGTTAATCGACCTAACATTTGCGCTGTGCGATCGCCAAACTGTAATGCAGCCCAACCATGTGCAACCTCATGCAAGGTAACCGCAAACAAGACTGGAATAGCCCAAATAATGACCTTCTGAATTAGAGAAAACTCATCCACCGATGATTTCTCGCCCGGCCATATACGGTTTTAACGCGTCAGGAATAACAACTTGACCTTGGGCATTTTGATAATTTTCCATTACAGCCAATAAAGTACGGCCGACAGCCAAGCCCGAGCCATTTATCGTATGAACAAGTTCTGGTTTACCTGTATCAGGGTTCCGCCAGCGTGCTTGTAGTCGACGGGATTGGAAGTCATGGAAGTTACTACATGATGATATTTCACGATAAGTTTGTTGGCTAGGTAACCAGACTTCTAAATCAACAGTTTTACTAGATGAGAACCCCAAATCTCCCGCACATAAAATTACTTTTCTATAAGGCAGCTTTAAGACTTGTAATATTGCCTCTGCATGACCTGTTAACATCTCATGCGCTTGGGCTGAATCTTCCGGTTTGACTATCTGTACCAACTCTACTTTCTCAAATTGATGTTGGCGAATTAGTCCCCGAACATCACGACCATGAGAGCCCGCCTCACTACGAAAACAAGGCGTATGAGCAACGAACTTGAGTGGGAGCTTATCTGCATTAATGATCGTGTCACGCACGATATTAGTCAAAGGTACTTCTGCTGTTGGAATTAAATATAATCCCGCATCCTCAATAGCAAATAAATCGTCAGCAAACTTAGGTAACTGCCCTGTTCCATGCAAAGAGTCAGCATTCACTAAGTAAGGTACGTAAGTTTCGGTATAGCCGTGCTCTTCTGTATGCATATCCAACATGAATTGGGTTAATGCACGTTGTAGCTTTGCTAATGGTCCTTGCAATGTGACAAAACGTGCACCACTAATTTTAGCTGCCGTTTCAAAATCCATTCCAAGACTTTCACCTAAATCGACATGATCTTTTGCTTCAAAATCAAATTGTGGTAATTCGCCCCACTTTAATATTTCTTGATTGTCATCTTCAGACTTGCCTTGAGGCACATCCTCTTGAGCAATATTCGGTATATTAAGCGCAAACGCATTAATTTTTTCTAACACTTCTGCTAAACGCATTTCCGCTTGTTTATGTTTGGCACCTAGATCTTCGATTTCGGCCAATAATGGGGCAATATCTTCACCTGCTGCCTTGGCTTTTCCTATCATTTTTGAACGACTATTTCGCTCAGTCTGGTAACTTTGTGCCTCTGATTGCGCTTGCTTGCGCTCTTGCTCAAATTGAGCAAGCTGTTTTACATCAAGATCGAAACCACGACGACTTAATAATTCAGCCGCTTGTATTGGCTCATTTCTTAATAACTTTGGATCTAACATCTTATTTTTCTGAACCTCAATGTCCTAACCTGGCTGACCAGCTGACAATATGATCAGCTTTAACCAATTTTTGTAAATTATCTAATATGCTGTTGACGCGCCCAGGCGTGTCGAAAAACTCTATGACGATAGGTAATGCTGACGATAAGTCTAACAGCGACGCTGTCTGTTTTTGACCATCACTACCCACACCCTCAATACCTCGAAACACTGTGTAACCTCGTACATTGGCTTCATCTTTTAGCCACTGCTCTACTTTATTGAGGTCACTGCGACCTTCGGCCAGATAAACCCGTACCATGGTGACATCAATACGCTTCATAACTGTCTCCCTAACATCATCCCTAGCCACGTTGCTAGTAGGCATAACATGACACTCATCATGATATTAATTAATGCCTTTATTGGAGCGCCGGCATTGAACAATGCCAATGTTTCAAATGAAAAAGTAGAGAACGTCGTGAAAGCACCTAGCAACCCGACCAACAATGCCGATCGCCATTCTACAGATACTGCCATTCGCTCAACTAATATGACAAACAGCAAGCCCATTAAGAGTGAACCTAGCGCATTTACTACCAGCGTGCCATAGGGAAAGTCTCTACCGAGAAGGCGATACACATTGTTTGATACGACAAAACGCAGTACTGCGCCTAAAGCACCGCCAACTGCAATCGCTAATAACTGCTGCACTATTTGATCTCAGTCATTGTAAAGCCGTTAGTTTACCTTATTCACTGCCGAGACTCATAACCTATTGTTCGCTCAGTGCATTCTAAACAATTCGTGAAATTAAGTTTCTAGCTCTCCCTTAGTGTAGCGCTCTGCCATCTCGAGTAGATTAACCGCTTTAATTTTACTTGCATGGCCAGCGCTACCAAAGGCTTCATACCGGGCCTGACAAATTGCTTGCATTGCTGCCGTCGATGCTTTTAAGAATTTTCTTGGATCTAAGTTATCCGCGTTTTCAGTTTGCGCTAAAAACTGTCTTATTGAACCGGTACTGGCCATTCGTAGATCAGTATCAATATTCACTTTGCGGACACCGTATTTAATTCCTTCAACAATTTCATCGACGGGAACACCATAGGTCTGCGCAATATCGCCACCATAGTTATTAATTACTTTTAGCCATTCTTGCGGTACTGAGCTTGAACCATGCATCACAAAGTGGGTGTTCGGTAGACGTTGTTGCAATGTTTTTAAGTGACTTATCGCCAATACTTCGCCCGTCGGTGGCTTAGTAAATTTATAAGCACCATGGCTTGTTCCTATGGCAATGGCTAGGGCATCGACTTGGGTTTGTTTTACAAATGCGACCGCCTCATCAGGATCTGTCACAAGCTGGCTTTGATCGAGCTTTTCATCAGAACCATGACCATCTTCTTTTCCCATCATGCCCGTTTCAAGCGATCCTAAACAGCCAATTTCACCTTCTACTGATACACCACAGGCATGCGCAATTTGGCTGACGGTTTCTGTTACTTCGACGTTATAGTCGAAACTCGACGGTGTTTTCATATCAGATAATAATGAACCATCCATCATCACTGAGCTAAAACCTGATTGAATCGCACGCACACAGACATCTGGGGAGGCGCCATGATCTTGGTGCATCACCACCGGTATATGTGGATAACTTTCGACTGCAGCTAATATAAGATGCCGTAGAAAAGCTTCGCCTGCATAGGCACGTGAGCCCACTGAACCCTGGATAATAACGGGACTATCCACCGCGTCTGCCGCTTGCATAATGGCCTGGACTTGTTCCATATTACTGACGTTGAATGCTGGTACTGCAAACTGATGCTTCGCAGCGTAATCAAGCAGTTGTCGTAGCGTGATAAGTGCCATATCAGGCTTCCTTATAAATATATAACTAGGCTTACTATCTTACTCTATTTAAGGTCGTTAACCTACATCACCAACACGCACTATTTTAAGCATATTGGTGCTACCTTGTACCTCAACGTTGCCTTTTGTAATGATGACCATATCACCTGCAGTTATGACACCTTTGCGTTCTAAAAGTGCAATAGACTCTTTATTTAACGTGGCATGGTCACTACTCTCAACTGAAAACAAAACGGGATAAACCCCTCTATACAGCGTGACTTTCCGACAAGTTTCTTCATTTGGCGTCAGCGCAAAAATAGGAATCCCCGAGCTCACCCGTGACATCCATAATGTTGTCGAGCCTGACAGTGTCAAAGCAGCGATAGCTTTGACATCTAAGTGATTGGCTAAATACATCGCTCCCATCGCGATCGCTTCATCGACTTTTTCAAATTTGGAATCAATACGATGCCGTGATACACGAATTTCTCGCTGTTGTTCCGCCTGCAAGCATATGCGATCAACCGCTTCGATCACTTTAACTGGATGCTTTCCAACCGCTGTTTCTCCAGATAACATGACGGCATCTGTCCCATCTAATACGGCATTGGCAATGTCAAACACTTCTGCCCGAGTTGGTATTGCATTCTCTATCATCGACTCCATCATTTGTGTTGCCGTAATAGTCAGTCGATTTAATTTACGCGCACGGGCAATGATTTTTTTCTGAATTGGCGGCAAAGCTGCATCACCAATTTCGACCCCTAAGTCTCCGCGTGCAACCATCACAGCATCCGATGCCAGAATAATCTCATCAAGAACATCTAGTGCTTCGGCTCGCTCTATTTTTGCAACAATGCTCCCTTTGCCACCAGCGTCACGCAATAGTTGGCGGGCGTAATGAACATCTTCTGCTGAACGTGGAAAAGATACCGCAATATAATCTGCTTGCATTTCAGCAGCTATTTTAATGTCGTCTTTATCTTTATCTGTCAGCGCAGCAGCCGACAGACCACCGCCTTGACGATTAATCCCTTTATTATTCGATAATGCCCCTGCAACTACAACGCTACAAATAATGCGTTGGCCTTCTACAGCGCTTACCGTCAAGACAATCCGTCCATCATCCAGCAATAATGTATCACCTGACTCCACATCTTGAACGAGTTGTTTATAGTCAATACCGACTTGTTCTGCGTCACCATCATTGATACCGAGTCCAGCATCTAATACAAATTTCTGGCCCTTTTTCAGTATGACCTTGCCATCTTTAAAGCGTGAAATACGAATCTTTGGCCCTTGCAGGTCAGCTAAAATACCCACCGGACGTCCATTTTCAGCAGCCAGTTTTAACACCAGTTTTGCTAGACCGATGTATTGCGTCACATCACCATGAGAAAAGTTGAGTCTAACAACATCAACCCCCGCCTTAATAATCGCATTGAGTACGTCTGGCTTGGTCGTCGCAGGCCCTAAAGTCGCGACGATTTTTGTTCTTCTCATGGGTGTCATACTTTTCCTAATTTCTAATTTGCACGTGACTCTAACATCGCAACTGCCGGTAACTTCTTGCCTTCTAAAAACTCAAGGAAAGCACCACCGCCTGTTGAAATATAGGACACGTCATCGCTGATATTATATTTACTCACCGCAGCCAAGGTGTCTCCACCCCCTGCAATTGAAAATGCATCTGATTCGGCAATTGCCATTGCAATTGATTTCGTGCCTTCTCCAAATTGATCAAACTCGAAGACGCCAACTGGACCATTCCAAACAATCGTACAGGCATTTTTTAAAATTTCGGCTAACCCTGCCGCTGACTCAGGACCAATATCAAAAATCATATCGTCATCCTCGACAGCGCTGGCTGCCTTTAATGTCGCATCCGCTGTTTCTGAAAATTCTTTGCCGCAAACGACATCACTTGGTACTGGAATATCGCCACCGCGTGCTTTTGCATCGGTTGTCAGCTTATTACATGTCTCAATAAGATCGGCTTCATATAATGATTTACCGACATTATGTCCTTCTGCCGCAATAAAAGTGTTTGCGATACCACCACCAACGATCAATTGGTCAACAATTTTCGATAACGATTCCAGTACCGTTAATTTAGTTGATACTTTCGAGCCACCAACAATGGCAACCATCGGCCTCGCTGGATTATCTAACGCTTTGCCTAATGCTTCTAGTTCACCCGCTAATAACGGGCCAGCACAAGCGATAGGTGCATATTTAGCAACCCCATGCGTTGATGCTTGCGCACGATGTGCGGTACCAAATGCATCCATCACATAAACATCACATAATGCCGCCATCTTTTGCGACAAGGCTGCATCATCAGCCTTTTCTCCGATATTAAAACGGACGTTTTCGCACAAGACCACTTGTTTATCATCCATATCGATACCATCTAACCATTCTTTTTGTAAATGGACCTCTTTTCCTAATAATTCGCTTAAGTGACGCCCAACCGGCGCTAAAGAAAATTCAGCATCATAAACACCTTCCGTCGGACGACCAAGGTGTGACATCACCATCACTTTTGCACCGGCTTCTAAAGCTTGTTTAATCGTCGGCAGTGATGCCCTGATACGTGTATCATCGGCAACCGCACCTTCTTTTAACGGTACATTTAAGTCTTGACGAATCAGGACGCGTTTTCCGGCTAAATCAAGGTCAGCCATATTAATTACTGTCATTTTCTCCACCCTTTCTTTTCTGCTATTTTCAGGGCTAATTGTGCCCATTTAATCAGCTTTATATTACAAATTAATGTCATCGTATTTTATAAACAAAAAAGCTCCCTAAAAAGGAAGCTTTTTATCACGCTATTCCCCAAACGTTTAACTTCCTACGAATTGGACTAAGCGCATCATATTGCAAGTATAACCATATTCATTATCATACCAAGCGATCACTTTGACGAATGTATCATCTAAAGCGATACCAGCACCGGCATCAAATGTCGATGGTGCAGTATTACCTCGAAAATCGGTTGATACCACGCTTTCTGTTGTATAGCCTAAAACATCTTTCAAACTGCCTTCAGACGCTGCTTTCATTGCTTTGCAAATATCGTCATAATTCGCTGCTGTTTTTAATTCAACGGTTAAATCTACGACTGATACATCCGATGTTGGCACACGAAATGCCATACCCGTTAACTTACCGTTTAGTTCAGGTAATACTTTCCCGACGGCTTTAGCTGCCCCAGTCGAAGAAGGAATAATGTTTTCTAAAATACCGCGCCCCCCACGCCAGTCTTTCATCGATGGACCGTCGACTGTCTTTTGCGTTGCTGTGGCAGCGTGAACAGTGGTCATTAAGCCATGTCTGATACCAAAACTATCTTGCAATACTTTGGCTACTGGCGCCAAGGCATTGGTGGTACATGAAGCTGCTGAAACGATGGCTTCACCAGCATATTTATCATGATTAACACCATAAACAAACATGGGGGTGTGATCTTTTGATGGTGCTGATTGCACCACTTTTTTAGCCCCGGCATCAATATGTGCTTGGCAAGATTCTTCTGTTAAGAAAAAACCGGTACATTCAATAATTAAGTCAGCACCAACTTCATTCCATTTTAAGTCGGCTGGATCGCGTTCTGCTGTAATACGAATCGTTTTACCGTTGACTACTAAGTTGCCATCTACAACCTCAATATCACCATCAAATAGGCCATGTACCGAATCATGTTTTAACATGTACGCTAAATAGTCAGGCTCTAATAAATCATTAATCGCAACGACTTCGATGTCTTGGAAATCCTTGGCTGCAGCACGAAACGCCATACGGCCAATTCGGCCAAACCCGTTGATACCCAACTTAATTGTCATACTTCCCCTCCAATTTACAAACCCATTTAAAAACGAGTGTCTTGTTGAAAATGCTCGTTTTTAAATGACTTAAGTTTATTATCTCTAATATAAAAAATGGCGAGTGCACCTAATCCACACTCGCCATATTCTTTTACATCATACTCTTTTAGCCTTAGCTAAAATTTACAGTACTGATTTGACTGTCTTAACGACATTGTCAACTGTGAAACCAAAGTGTTCCATCAATACGCCACCAGGCGCTGACTCACCAAAGGTATCAATACCAACGACTGCGCCTTCTAGACCAACATATTTACGCCAGAAATCAGTCACACCCGCTTCAACGGCAACACGCTTAACACCAGGTGTTAGGATGCTGTCTTTGTAAGCTTGGTCTTGACGATCAAAGACGTTAGTTGAAGGCATAGAGACAACGCGTGCATTCACACCGTCAGCCGCTAAGGCTTCTTGTGCTTTTGCTGCCAAGTCTACTTCCGAACCTGTTGCAATGATGATGACATCTGCTGCACCATTTGATTCAGATAAGATATAAGCACCTTTACGCATCGCATCGAAATCAGCTGCATCATGGCTACGGCCTGGGATACCCTGACGGCTCAATACTAAGCTTGAAGGGCCATCCATACGTTCTACTGCTGCTGTCCAAGCAACGGCAACTTCAACAGAGTCTGCTGGGCGCCATACATCCATATTTGGAATGTAACGCATTGCAGCTGTGTTTTCGATAGGTTGATGTGTTGGACCATCTTCACCTTGACCGATAGAGTCATGGGTTAAGACTGCAATGGTACGAATCTTCATCAAAGCAGCCATACGTAGTGCTGATTTAGCGTAATCAGAGAACATGTGGAATGTGCCACCGAATGGAATTAAACCACCGTGTAGCGCCATACCGTTCATGATTGCATACATACCAAACTCACGAACACCGTAAGAAATGTAGTTACCCGTTTCTTTACCGCTGACGTGTTTGAAACTAGCACAGCTAGTCAAGTTAGAACCGGTTAAATCAGCAGAACCACCTAAAAATTCAGGCAATACTGGTGCTAATGCTGTAATCACATTTTGTGATGCTTTACGAGAAGCAACGCTAGCTGCTTTTTCGTTAGTATCAGCAATCATTGCATCAGTTGCTTGTTTCCAGTTTGCTGGTAATTCACCCGCCATACGACGTTTGAATTCTGCAGCTAATTCTGGATGTGCTGTTGCATAAGCATCAAATTTAGCGTTCCAAGCTGCTTCTTTATCGGCACCAGATGCTTTTGCATCCCAACCTTCGTAAACATCAGCAGGAATTTCAAATGGTGCTGAATCCCAACCTAATTCTTTACGTGTTAATGCAACTTCATCTTCACCTAATGCCGCACCGTGACAATCATGTGTACCAGATTTGTTTGGTGAACCAAAACCAATCACTGTTTTACAACAGATCATTGAAGGCTTGTCTGTCACAGCTTTTGCAGCTGTAACCGCAGCATTAATGGCTTCAGGATCATGACCATCAACAGAGACAACATGCCAGCCGTACGCTTCAAAACGTTTTACTGTGTCATCTGTGTACCAACCGTCAATGTGACCATCGATTGAGATGTTGTTGTCATCCCAAAATGCAACTAATTTACCCAATCCCCATGTACCCGCTAAGGCACATGCTTCATGTGAAACACCTTCCATTAAACAACCATCGCCTAAGAAGACATAGGTGTTATGGTCAACAATCTCATGACCTGGGCGGTTGAATTGATCAGCCATTAATTTTTCAGCCATTGCAAAACCAACACCGTTGGTAATACCTTGACCTAGAGGGCCTGTCGTTGTTTCAATGCCTGGTGCATAACCGTATTCAGGGTGACCGGCACATTGCGAATGTAGTTGGCGGAATGAGCTCAATGACGACATTGGCAAGTCATAACCTGACAAATGCAACAATGAGTAAATCAACATAGAACCGTGGCCGTTAGACAGGACAAAACGATCTCTGTCTGCCCACTCTGGGTTAGTTGGGTTGTGATTCATGTGGTCGTTCCACAATACTTCGGCAATATCTGCCATACCCATTGGCGCGCCCGGGTGACCTGAGCTTGCCTTTTGTACTGCATCCATACTTAAAGCACGGATTGCATTAGCTAAATGTCTGCGTGTAGCCATCTACGATTCTCCTGTTAAAAAATAATTAGTCTGTTCGCCACTTAATCGAACAGCCCATACTTGGGATTTGTTGTTCTGGACCTTGACCCGTTTCAGCTATCATTTTCATAGCTTCAAAAAGGTCACGTCGTACGTTTGCTGCGGCTGCTAATTTTTTACTCTCATCAAAGCGGCCACGATACTGCAGTTGAAGATCTTTGTTGTATCCAAAAAAATCAGGGGTACAAACAGCGCCAAAGGTTTGCGCTACTTGCTGTGTTTCATCGAACAAATATGGGAATGAAAACTGGTGCTTCTCAGCAATTTTTTGCATATTGTCGACATCATCTTCAGGATAGTCATCTGGGTCATTTGACATGATTGCAACAGTGTTAACACCCAACTCTTTCAAGGCATTAGTGTCACGGACAAGACGGTCCATGATGGCTTGAACATAAGGGCAGTGATTGCATATGAACATGATTAACAAACCATTTTCACCACGACACTCATCTAACGTCCACACTTTGTTGTCGGTACCCAATAGTGAAAAATCTAAGGCGGGGAGCCCAAACTCACATACTGGTGTTTCTAAACTGACCATAGTTTCCTGCTCAATTTCGTCTTTTCCTGCAACTATGCAGCGCTAAATGACGGTTCAATAATGTCTCTAATTTCGAGTGATTCTATCAGAATAAAGTGGGCAATGCGAAACCAAGGCAACAAACTGACATCGTCGCTAGTCGGCATTACGGCTTGTTAAAGCCTACTAATATACTGATAATTTAAGACATGAAGCTATCCTTTTTTACCTTGCCTTTTATATATTTGTCCTTCAAGGCGTGAAAGCGTAAAATTAATTCCTAAAATATTAATGACTTGTTGTCTCTTCCTCATGCTTTTTCGACATTAACTTTAATATCCTCAATGTAATCTTCACGACAATGGACACTAAACCCGCTCATGACTTGTCAGACTCTAGACTGTAATAAAGGCTCGATAGCATAATGAATTCATTTCCAATCCGACATCACATCTCAGGGTTTGCGACGAAATTATTTCTTAGCCTGTTATTGGTAGGTGGGCTGGGGCTGCTATACCTCGACAGTCATATCCGCGAACAATTTGAGGGGAAACGGTGGGCTGTCCCGGCAAAGGTTTATGCAAGGCCGCTTGAACTCTATGCAGGATCACCTATAACACTTGCAGAATTAAAGGTTGAACTCCGAGGTCTTGGCTATCAATTTGTCCCTAAAGTGACTTTTCCTGGGCAAGCTGCCTTTTCAAAAACCAAGGCAATTGTCCATACTCGGGGCTTTGAATTCACAGATGGGTTGGAATCATCACAACGTTTGATTCTAGACTTCTCGACAGGGCACCTGGCTAATATTACGACTTATCAAGGCCAACCCGTTTCCTTGCTCAGATTAGAACCCGTATTGATTGGTGGAATCTACCCGCTGAATAATGAAGACCGTGACCTCATTCAACTCAGTGAGGCACCTGATGCTTTGATTCAGGCTTTGGTTGCAATTGAAGATCGTGGCTTTTATGAACACCACGGTATTTCAATACGTGGCATCAGTCGTGCCATGCTAGCGAATATCAAGGCCGGCCGCTTTATTCAGGGCGGCAGTACACTCACCCAACAACTGATTAAGAATTTTTACCTGAATTCAGATCGGACGTTGAGCCGTAAGTTACTAGAAATTCCAATGGCTCTCTTATTGGAGTTGCACTACAGCAAAGATGAGATCTTAGAGGCTTATCTTAATGAAGTGTATGTCGGTCAAGAAGGAGCTCGTGCCATTCATGGCTTTGGTTTAGCTGCACAATATTACTTTGCTCAACCCTTACAAGAGTTAAAACCTCACCAACTCGCATTATTGGCCGGTTTGGTGAAAGGCCCGTCTTATTATGAGCCCCGACGCCATCCGAAGCGGGCAGAAAATAGACGTAATTTGGTGTTAAAAGTCTTGTACGAACAAGGTGTCATTGAAAAGGCGGAATATGACCAGTCACGCCTAAGTCCATTGGGTGTTGTTAAACAAGCCAGCCTGCTTAAGGGTGCTTATCCAGCCTATCTGGATTTGGTCAAACGTCAGTTAAGGCAAGATTATCCCGATGAGGCATTAAGCTCAGAAGGTTTGCGCGTTTTTACTAATCTCAACCCCATTGCACAGAATAAAGCCGAAGCCGCGCTGACAAAGACGATTTCATCACTTGAAAAGCGTCATGGCGAACGGCTTACTGATCTACAAGGTAGTATGATTGTCACCGACCCTCAAACAGGCGAAGTGATTGCTGTCATTGGCGGACGAGAAACGCGTTACCAAGGCTTTAATCGCGCTTTGGATACCTTGCGTCCTATTGGTTCTCTCGTCAAACCAGCTGTGTACCTAACTGCCGTTGAGCAAGGTTATCATCTTGCAAGTCCGCTCGACGATTCCCCTTTTGAACTAACGATGCCTAATGGTCAAATTTGGCAGCCCGAAAATTTTGACCACCAATCACATGACCCCGTGCAACTGCACCAAGCCATGGCTAAATCTTATAACCTGGCAACAGCCCGGCTAGGTATGGAACTGGGCTTAGAAAATGTTATCGATACGCTTCGCCGTCTCGGCGTTAAACGTGAGCTAAATGCTTATCCCTCTTTATTGCTTGGTGCACAAGGCTTATCGCCATTAGAAGTAGCTAAAATGTATCAAACGATGGCATCAAATGGTTTCCAAATGCCGTTGCGAGCCATTCGACAAGTCACTGATAGTCTGGGGCAAGAACTGTCTCGATACCCATTTGAATTAGAGCAGACCATTGATACCAATACGATCCATTTGCTGCAATATATGTTGCAAGAGGTCACCCGGACAGGTACAGCACGCTCTATTTATTCACGTTTGCCAGCTGATATCAATGTTGCGGGTAAAACGGGCACATCTGATTTACAGCGTGACAGTTGGTTTGCTGGTTTTGCCGGTAATCGCTTAGCCGTAGTCTGGCTTGGACTGGATAATAATGAACCTGTCCCTTTTACCGGTTCAAGTGGTGCTTTACGTGCTTGGACTGATTATATGGCGAATGAAACTTTAGATCCTTTTATTGCTCCGGCCCCGGAAAAAATAGAATACCTCTGGATTGATCAACAAACTGGTAAGCTTGCTGATGCCAGATGTCCGGAAGCACAACAATTGCCATTTATTATTGGCAATAGTCCGACTGAACAAGCAGACTGTGGTTATGGTCTAACCGATGATCCTTTACCCATCATCGAGAACTGGATGAAACGTTGGTTTCAATAATGTTAGGAAAAATGATACAAATGATTGAGTATAAGTACGCTGCGCGCCGCATTTTCGGTAGCCTTCTTTTGGTGGCTATCAGTGCCTGTTCGACGACTCCTACTACACCGCCGCCGCCATTGGTCGAAATTGAAGTTCCTCGTGCCCCGGCGCCTGCTGTCAGTATTCCTGCTCCAGAGTCAGTTATGATTTCTGAACTGCCCAATCAAGCGGACATTAGCCCTACTGTTGTGCCTGTCTCCCCTTCTATTATTGCCACTAAACAACAAAACCCTGCTGTCATCGCTTTACTTGATTCTGCTAATACGGCGCAGCAACAAGGTGACTTTAAATCAGCACAGACCACTTTACAGCGCGCGCAGCGTATTGCGCCACGCGATCCAGAAGTCTATTACAAACTGGCAGTGACCCACCGTAACTTGCAAGATTATCGTTTGGCAGAACAAGTCGCATTAAAGGGCGTATCTATTGTGCAAGGACAGAACACCCAATTGCGAAAATTTTGGCTACTAATTGCCGATATTCGGATGCAATCGGGTGATATCGTTGCTGCTGAGAAAGCAGAGCATACCGCCAGTCGATATTAAGTTAATCTTTTAAAGATAGAACATCCTGCATGTCATATAGGCCTGAGGTATAAGACATTAGCCAAGCTGAAGCCCGCATGGCACCTAAGGCAAAAGTCATTCTACTTGAGGCCTTATGGGTGATTTCAACGCGCTCACCTTCTGCTGCAAACATGACGGTATGATCACCGACAATATCACCTGCTCGGACTGTTGCGAAGCCAATGGTGTCACGATCTCTTTCGCCTGTTCGGCCTTCTCTGCCGTAGACAGCACACTTGGCTAAATCACGGCCTAGCGCATCGGCAACCACTTCGCCCATACGTAAAGCAGTACCTGATGGGGCATCGACTTTATGGCGGTGATGGGCTTCGACGATTTCAATATCAACATCATTACCTAATACGCGGGCAGCAATATCTAATAATTTTAATGATAAGTTAACCCCGACACTCATATTGGGTGCGAGCACAATGGCAATGTCGTTTGCAGTTTGTTCTATGGTGGCTTTTTGGTCGGCAGTAAAACCGGTTGTCCCAATCACTAAACGGCACTTGTTCTCTAAACAGTGCGGTATTAGTGCCATTGTCACTTCAGGTAAAGTGAAGTCGATGATGACATCTGAATTGGCTGTGGCTGTGGCTACATCACTGGTGATGGCGACATTGAGTTTGCCTACCCCGGCCAGTTCACCAGCATCGGCGCCAATCAAACTTGATGCAGCGCGATCAATCGCGGCGCTTAATGTTAACCCTTCCGTTTGCTGAACGGCTTGAATCAGGCAACGGCCCATTCTGCCAGCGGCACCATTAACGGCGATACGTGTTGTCATGTTTGACCTTTGTCTTTAATTATCATCAATATTGCGCTTATTGTAGCGTTAAGCAGCTTCAGCCTTAAAGGCTTTAATCAAAAAACTCTTTCACTTTATCTAACCATGAGCTATGTCTAGGGCTATGTTTACTGTGACTGCTTTCTAATGTTTCGGCAAATTGTGCTAATAATTCTTTTTGTTTCTTAGATAGTTTAACGGGTGTTTCAACTATGATACGGCACATCAAATCGCCTGTTGCGCCGCTGCGAACCGATTTAACCCCTTTGCCACGCAGTCTAAATTGCTGGCCCGTTTGAGTACCTTCCGGCACTTTCAGGCTCGCTTTACCAGCTAAGGTTGGCACTTCTAATTCACCACCTAAGGTTGCTGTCGTAAAGCTAATCGGGACATCGCAAAATAGATTATTATCATCTCGCGTAAATACGTCATGGCGTTGCACCTGCACTTCAACATATAAGTCACCCGGGCCACCACCACCCTGTCCAGCTTCTCCTTCTCCAGATAACCGGATACGGTCGCCTGTATCGACTCCAGCGGGGACTTTAACTGATAGCGTCTTGTGTTCTTGTATTTGGCCTTCGCCATGACAATCACCACATGGAGACTGAATCATTTTCCCGGTGCCGTTACAGTGTGGGCAAGGTTGTTGTACTGAAAAGAAACCTTGTTGCATGCGCACTTGGCCATGACCAGCACAGGTAGTACATGTGACGGGTTTCGTTCCAGATTTCGCCCCTGAGCCATCACACGTTTTACACTCAACATGTGTTGGAATGCGGATTTCAACTGTTTTTCCTGATACCGCGTCTTCTAGTGACATTTCTAAGTGATAACGTAAATCTGCTCCGCGGTAACCACCTTGTCGCCCGCCGCCACCTGATGCGCCAAAAATATCATTGAACACATCGCCGAACACGTCACTAAAGCCAGCTCCACCTCGCTGTCCGCCACCACCCATCGACTGATCAACACCTGCATGACCAAATTGATCGTAGGCTGCACGCTTTTGCGCATCGGATAGGATTTCATAAGCCTCTTTGGCTTCTTTAAACTTTTCTTCGGTATCAGCATCGCCAGCATTACGATCTGGGTGAAACTTCATCGCCATACGACGATAAGATTTTTTAATCTCTGCCTCGGTCGCGGTACGGGAAATCTCTAATACGTCGTAAAAATCTCGTTTGGCCATCTACATTGCACCCTGCTATTTATAGAACAAAACAGGCGTAGGAAACCCTACGCCTGTTTATTATTTCTTACTTTTAACTAACGACTATTTTTTATCGTCGTTCTCATTCACTTCTTCGAACTCAGCATCAACAACATCGTCCGCATCTGATTTTGGTGCGTCTTGCGCTGCTTCACCCGCTTCAGCATTTTCTGCATAAGCTTGTTCTGCAAGTTTAGATGACGCTTCAGCTAAGGCCTTTGTTTTCGCTTCGATCTCCGCTTTATCTTCGCCTTTCAACGCTTCCTTAAGATCAGCAATCGCAGCTTCAATTTTCACTTTTTCATCTGCGTCGATCTTGTCACCTAGTTCAGTAATCGACTTTTCAGTGCTGTGAACTAAGGCATCACCTTCGTTACGTGCAGTGACTAATTCGTGGAATAGACGATCTTCTTCGGCATGTGCTTCGGCATCTTTCACCATTTGTTCGACTTCTTCATCAGACAAACCGCTTGATGCTTTGATAACGATAGATTGCTCTTTACCGGTTGTTTTATCTTTGGCAGAGACATTCAAAATACCATTGGCATCGATGTCGAATGTGACGTCAATTTGTGGTTGCCCACGCGGTGCTGCTGGAATATCTGACAAATCAAAACGACCTAGCGATTTATTGGCTGATGCCATTTCACGCTCACCTTGCATAACGTGAATTGTTACCGCTGGTTGATTGTCTTCGGCTGTTGAGAACACTTGATTTGCTTTCGTCGGAATCGTGGTGTTTTTCTCAACCAATTTAGTCATCACCCCGCCCATCGTTTCGATACCCAAGCTCAATGGGGTAACGTCTAATAGCAGGACATCTTTTACATCACCGGCTAATACCGCTGCTTGAATTGCCGCACCTGCTGCAACTGCTTCGTCAGGGTTAACGTCTCTACGCGGCTCTTTGCCAAATAAAGCTTCAACCGCTTCTTGTACTTTCGGCATTCTTGTTTGACCACCAACCAAAATCACATCATCGATCTCAGAGAGTGATAAACCAGCATCTTTTAATGCGACTTTACACGGCTCCAAACTACGTGTGATGAGATCTTCAACCAATGACTCTAATTTGGCACGTGTTAAACGCACTTCCATATGTTTAGGCCCTGATGCATCAGCAGTCACATAAGGTAGGTTAATGTCAGTTTGTGAACTTGAAGACAACTCAATTTTCGCTTTTTCCGCCGCATCTTTTAATCGTTGTAATGCTAAAGGATCTTTGGCTAAATCAATACCTTGGTCTTTTTTGAATTCATCAACTAAAAATTCAATAATGCGTTGGTCAAAATCTTCACCACCTAAGAACGTATCACCGTTAGTCGCTAATACTTCAAACTGGTGCTCACCTTCGATGTCTGCGATCTCAATAACGGATACATCAAATGTACCACCACCCAAATCATAAACTACGACCGTTGAGTCACCGCGTTTTTTGTCCATGCCGTAGGCAAGTGCAGCCGCAGTCGGCTCATTAATAATACGTTTCACTTCAAGACCGGCGATTTTACCTGCGTCTTTGGTTGCTTGACGTTGTGAGTCATTAAAGTAAGCAGGTACGGTGACAACTGCTTCTGTCACTTCTTCGCCTAAAAACTCTTCTGCTGTTTTTTTCATTTTCATCAAAACACGGGCAGAGATCTCTGGCGGGGCCATTTTCTTGCCATTTGCTTCAACCCAAGCGTCGCCATTATCAGCCTCAACAATGGTGTAAGGCACCATGTCGATGTCGCGTTGAACAACATCATCTTTAAATTTACGACCAATTAAACGCTTAATCGCAAATAATGTATTTTTAGGGTTGGTGACTGCTTGGCGCTTAGCAGATTGCCCCACTAGAACCTCATCATCTTTTGTGAAAGCAACAATCGATGGTGTTGTTCGATCGCCTTCGCTATTTTCAATGATGCGCGCTTTGCCGTCTTCTAATACCGCGACACAGGAGTTTGTTGTTCCTAAGTCAATACCAATAATTTTAGCCATGTTTTTTTCTCCAGATATTCTTAAAAATTCTTGCTAGCTACACTAGCTGTTGAGTAGTAAGTTGGGGCAATAAAAATTTATTTCAAGCCCTTGGCTACTAAACGGTTGTTTTTTATTGTGAAACGACGACCATTGCAGGACGTAATAGGCGCCCATTAAATTGAAAGCCTTTTTGAGCCACCATAATGACTTTGTTGGCTTCGAAGCCCTCTTGGGGTTGCATTGCCATTGCCTGATGTAGTTCCGGGTCAAAAGCATCGCCTTCCGCGGGGTTAACTTGTTCGAGACCAAACTTGGCAATTGATGACAAAAACATCTTCATTGTCATACCTAAGCCATCTCGCACGCCTTGCAATGATGCCTCTTCACTCGCAGCAGCATTCGCACCTAATTCCATGCTGTCATAAATAGGTAATAATTCAGATACAAATTTATCCAACGCATGCTTGTGTGCATTCTCTAAATCACGTGATTGGCGGCGGCGTAGGTTTTCCATATCAGCGCGTGCTCGTAGTACTTCATCCCAATTGGCATCGGCTTTTTGACGTGCTTGCTCTAATAAAGCTGCGAGGTCTTCACCAGTATCTATTGATTCTGCGTCTACAGGGATTGGCTCTTCAGTCTCGACAGATTCTAACTCGGGGCTGTCGGTTTTATTTTTGTCGATTTCTTCATTACTCATAATGACGTGTTTCCAAATTACTTAGTGACAAGTCAGCTATTTGGGGTCAAAAAAAACGATTTCAAGCATTTTGGTCATTTTTTTGTGGAATTTGGCTGTTTTTGCCCTTATTCGTTCATTTTTAGCCACAGACATTGTCCATCACTGGCTTTTTCAAGCCGTTGTAAATGTTCATCATGTGCGCCAAGCTCGACATCCGTTGCCTTGATCACTCGCAGAGGCTTACGCTTTTTAGTCTGTGCTGTACCTGTTTTAGTCACTTGCGCTTTTTCTTTCTTTGTCACTTCGGCAGCTAAAGACAGACTTGTCTGACCACCTGTCATTGCTAGGTAGACATCGGCTAAAATTTCGGCATCGAGTAAAGCACCATGCAAAGCCCGATTCGAATTATCCACTTCATAGCGACGGCATAAAGCATCAAGATTGTTTTTTTGGCCTGGATGCTTATCTCTTGCTAGTTTAAGTGTGTCTAAAATGCTGCAAATAGCCTTAATCGTTCTGGTTTCTGTCGGTATCTTGCTCAACTCATGATTTAAGAACCCCACATCAAAAGCCGCATTATGAATAATCAGTTCCGCACCATCAACAAACCGCATGAAGTCATCGGCAATGCTCGCAAACTTCGGCTTATCCGCTAGCGCTTCATTGGTGATGCCATGGACTTCCATCGCACCGGCGTCTATTTCACGTTCTGGATTAATATATTGATGAAATGTCTCACCGGTTAGCCGACGGTTAACTAATTCGACGCAGCCAATTTCGATAATACGGTGATCATCTGCCGTACTCAAACCTGTGGTCTCAGTATCCAGTACGACTTGTCGTTTATTTTGTGTTTCTGCCACGCGTTTTCCTTTTAATTGATTAACGCTTCGTCTAATTAACTAATGCTTCGCCTAATTGACTAATGCTTCTCTGGCAGCCACAGCCAGTTGATCAGCCCGTTCATTCTCAACATGACCTTGGTGGCCACGAACCCATTCCCATTCAACTTGATGCCCTTGCGCTGCTTTTTCCATTCTTTGCCATAGATCGACATTTTTAACTGGCTTTTTGCCTGCGGTCATCCAGTTACGTTTTTTCCAACCGGGTAACCATTCCATCATGCCCTTCATGACATATTGAGAATCAGTAGTAATTTTCACGCTACATCCTCGTTGTAGCGCTTCTAGCCCTACTATCACAGCCATCATCTCCATTCGATTATTGGTGGTATCTTTTTCACCACCCGATAATTCTTTTTCTGTCCCTTTAGCGCGTAGAATCGTGCCCCAGCCTCCAGGGCCAGGATTACCACTACAGGCGCCATCGGTAAACATTTCAACTTGGTCCATTTATTTTATCTCGTGTCGCTGGTTTCGTTACCAAGCTTTTTTTAGGAAAAATTTGCCCTGGCCGCCAACGCTGTGCCACAGGGGTTAACGGCACAGTCCTTTTTGTAGCAACCAACACTTTAACGCCAGAAAATATCGGCCAAAATCGATGACCGAGTGTGTCAAATTTTACTGCTCTCTGTAACCATTTTTCACTTTTCACTGGCGGTCTAAACATCAATTTTTCACACGCTATTACATCAAAATTTAATAAGGATAACCAATCTTTTATTCTGGATTTACCAAAAAAATGGCCATTCCACGGTGCACTGATTTTGCGGGAGAACAATCGTCTCACCCCCCATAAACTCCATGGGTTAAAACAACAGATAATCATTGTCCCATCACCGACAAGTACTCTTTCCGCTTCTCTTAATACCTGATGCGGATCTGCTGAAAACTCCAGAATATGGCTTAATAATAAGGTATCCAGACTTTTTGATTTAAATGGTAAAGCTTCATTGGCGCCTGCTACATCAGCTGATTTTCCCATCCGCCTTTTAAATTTAGGCATCACCATTTCGGGTAAGAGATTAATTTCTCCGCCCACTTGCAACTGATAATAGCCATGAAAATGTTCAGGTACACTTTGAAAAAGTTGTTGTTCTTGTTTTAAAACAGCATGGCCCAATGGACTTTGCCACCAACGCGTTAATGGGTCGTCAATATTGTCATCAATGTCAGAATCCGCCATACCATTACCTTCATCGCATTTAAGTCACTTTGTAAAACTGAAAAGCGTTAAGATGCTTACTGCAGTCAATTTATTATTCTACTCTCAAGCGAGTGAATCATAACCCATTACTGAGATTATTTTTAAGCCATGTCCTTGTTCACTGTCCACATGATTCCTATCCTTGAAGACAATTATGTCTGGCTTTTGCAAGCAGATCATTCTCAATCTGTGATTGTGATTGATCCTGGTGATGAAAAACCCATATTAGCTTATATTAAAGCACACAACCTTATTCCCGTTGCACTGCTGATTACGCACCATGATTATGATCATGTGGATGGTATCAAACCCTTTTTAAGCCATTACGACGTCCCTGTTTATGGTCCGGCTAATGAACTTATTCCAGCAATGACCCACCCACTCTCTGCGACTGAAAACATTGTTGTGCATCCCGACTTCCCCCCTGTCCGTGTCTTGGATGTCCCGGGCCACTCTCGTGGTCATATCGCTTATTTAATCGCAGACTGTCTATTTTGTGGTGATACTTTATTTGCTGCAGGGTGTGGTCGACTAAGGGGTGGGACACATGCACAACTGTTGTCTTCCTTGCAACAGATTAGTCAGCTACCAACCGCAACCCAGATCTATTGTTCGCATGAATATACCGCAGCTAATTTAGTTTTCGCACAGACAGTCGAGCCAAACAATATCGACATCAGTGCGCGACGAGAAGAAGCTGCTGCTTTACGTCACGCTAACAAGCCAACATTGCCTTCAAACCTCGCCCTGGAATTAAAAACTAATCCCTTTTTACGATGCGATAAATCAACGGTTGTTGATCGTGTTGAGCAACATGTTTCGCAACGGCTCAATGATGAATTGGCCGTCTTTACCGCTCTTAGACTCTGGAAAGATTCCTTTTAGTCACTTGACCCTTCTCGAACAATACTCAAATGTGGGTATGGAATCGAAATGTCATTTTCATCAAATGCCAACTTAATCTGTTCAATTAATTCCGCGCGGACACCCCAATAATCGCCACTTTTTACCCAAGGTCTGACATTAAAGTTTACGCTACTATCAGCCAGCTCTGAGATAGCAACAACGGGTGCAGGATCAGACAAAACCAACTCATGCGCGCTTAGGATAGACTCCATTAACTTTTTAGCTTCTAACAGATCATCGTCATAACCAATCCCGAATACCATATCGATTCGTCTTGTTTCACGAGCAGAATAGTTAGTAATAGCATCGGCATATATCTGACCATTGGGTACGATAATTTCACGATTATCACCTGTTTTGAGCATGGTGCTAAAAATACTAATTTGTTCAACAACACCAACGACACCACCAGCCTCGATAAAATCTCCTAGCTTAAAAGGTCTGAAAACAATCATCATCACGCCA
>Ga0233444_10000258_pt1 | contig 74086 bp, 64 predicted proteins | sample SI_124_October20_6_FD_182792 | JGI IMG/M metagenome (GOLD analysis project Ga0233444, IMG submission 182792) | Seawater microbial communities from Saanich Inlet, British Columbia, Canada - SI_124_October2016_10_MG | ecosystem: Environmental > Aquatic > Marine > Inlet | place: Canada: British... | reverse complement strand
CCAGATCCCATCATCCCGACCAGAACGACTGTTTTGTTGAGCGACATCTGTCTTATTCCATGACTTAAGATTAACTTGCCTTGCGTCTTCAATGGCGCGATTGTTACAAAAAGACCATAAGCAAAACTGCGCCAAAGGAAAACTCTTCGAAATGTTAAGATTGCTCAAATATCTTTTCTACCTTCTCATCGTCGCAGCGGTCGCATTTGTGGGTTTTGCCTATCTCGGGCCGGTCTTTGGTGTGGATTTTTCAGCACATATGCAAACGATTGAATTGCCACTGGCTTTGGATATCAATTGATATGAAGATTGCGCATGTTTGTTTTATCGGCCTGATCATGGCCCAGCCGGTTTGGGCTCAAACCGACGCGCCAATCTCAGCCATTGATTGGCTGTCCCAACCCGGGCTAACGCCGCTCAGCGAAGAACCTTTAGTCGTTGGTGATCCCGCACGCGGCGCGGAGCTGGCTGAGATTGATGTTATCGAACTTGATGCCCCTGTAGAGCGAACCTACGGGCTGATTCCGAGCAAAATTTCTGGAATACCGGAAAATTTTTGGACGGACCTTGATCCCCGAATGCTGCGTCAAATCCTCAATACAGCGCCGCTGTCGGGGCTTCCGGCGGCGGATGACTTGCTGCTGCGCGCGCTTCTCGCCGAAACATTGGGTGATGAAGGCGTTTTAAACACGCGCGTTCAAGCCTTGATTGAGCGCGGTGCGGTGCAGGCTGCCTATAGCCTTCTGGGGCAAAGCCAAATCATGTCACAAGAAAGTTTTACACTTTTTGCAGAAACCGCTCTTTTGACCGGCAATGTGGAACGGATGTGCCGCCAGCTTAACCTGTCGCGGCATTTAACAGAAGATGAAGCCTTAAAAGTCTATTGCCAGGCGCGCGCAGGATCATGGAACACAGCGGAGGTCAATTATTTCGCCCTCGACACGCTCGGCGCCTTCACCCCGACCCTCTCCGCGCTTTTGGCCGTGGATTTGGATCCAGAGCTTGCCGATAGTTTGGGATTGCCGAATGTGGATCCGAACCAGTTGACGGCCTTAGAATTCCAACTGCGCGCCGGCGCGGGTCAACCTGTGCCAACACAGGGTTTGCCATTGAAATTTGCGCCCTCCGACCTGAGCGCCTCCAGTGGTTGGAAGACCCAGGTTGAGGCCGCTGAACGTTTGGGCGCGGTCGGCAGCCTGCCGGCGGCGCAATTGCTTGAGCGCTATAAATCCGGCCAGCCCTCCGCCTCTGGCGGTATATGGGACCGCGTGACTGCGGTCCAAAACCTTGACCTTACCCTGGCCGATCCGATTATTGACCCCAGCGACGCGCTGCTTGCCTTTTGGACCATCATGCGTGGTCAAGGCCTTGTTGCCCCGCTGGCGCATGCTTGGTCACCGATGTTGATGAAATTTGACGCATCACGCGATGGAGACGATATTCTCTTTCAGATGCAAGTTCTCAGCCGTTCAAATGCCTTTGATTTTGAACCCACCATGACCCGGTTGCAGCGTATTAACCCCCATATTTTGCCTGAAAATTTTGATCGTCTGATGGCAGAATTCACTCAAGAGATGCCTGCAACCCTGCCCTTCCGCTCCGCCAATATGCTTCGGGCAATCGGATTAATCGCCGATGGATTGGAGGGAAATGAGCTGGCTTTTATTGAGGCGCTGGCGCTTTTCCGCGCGATGGGTCTGACACCAATCGCGCAACAATTGGCTATGGAGTTTATGATCTTGGCCGATATGCGATGACCTTGTCGTGGATCTCCGTTTTTCTTGAAGCACAGGCCGCGGATTTTGGGGCCGCGCGCAATACGCAAGAGGCCTATGGGCGCGACCTAAAAGATTTTCTCGCCTATCTTGAGGCGCGCGACGCAGGATTTGCCACCGCCACGCGCGCGATGGTGGAAGATTATCTGGTGCATTGCGATGCGGCCGGGCTTGCCAGCGCCACCAAAGCCAGACGGCTCTCGTCAATCAAACAGCTGTACCGGTTCGCCTTCGAAGAGGAGCTGCGCAAAGACAACCCGGCCATTCAAGTGAAAGGACCGGGAAAGGGTAAATCTCTGCCAAAGTCACTGGATCATGATGAGGTCGACCGTTTGCTGCTGCAGGCAAGGCAGATGCCCCAAAAGCGCCATGACAAGTTGCGACTGACCTGTTTGATGGAGCTTCTTTACGCCACCGGCATGCGGGTGACAGAATTGGTCAGCTTGCCGGCCGAGGCGGTGCGCGGCGATCCGCAGATGATTTTGGTGCGCGGCAAAGGCGGCAAAGAGCGCATGGTGCCCATTTCCACAACCGCCCGCGCGGCGACACAACTTTGGCTCACTCTGCGTGATAGCGACCCGCAGGCGGAAAAATCCGCCTTTCTCTTTCCCTCACGCGGGAAATTGGGCCATTTGACCCGCATTTGGTTTTTTCAGCAGATCAAGAAACTGGCCATATCTGCAGGTATTGATCCGGCCAAGGTCACACCGCATACTCTGCGACATGCCTTTGCCACCCACCTATTGGCCGGTGGCGCGGATTTAAGGGCCATTCAAACGCTTTTAGGCCATGCGGATATTGCGACAACCGAGATTTACACGCATATCCAAGAAGAACGGTTGCGCGAGCTGGTGCTGGAGCATCATCCTTTGGCGCAACCACTTAAAACAGGTCTATGATGGAATATTTTGACTTTGACACTGGCTTTTGGATTACCTTTGGGGCGATTTTCGTCCTATTGATCCTATCGGGCTTTTTCTCTGGCTCAGAGACAGCCTTGACCGCAGCCTCGCGCAGCAAGCTGCAAGCGCAGGCGGATAAGGGCTCGCTTGGAGCCGCCAGGGCTTTGAAAGTGACCAATGACAATGAGCGTTTGATTGGTTCGGTTCTTCTCGGCAACAATTTGGTCAATATTCTGGCGACCTCTTTGATTACGGCGCTGTTCACCAAGATGGTGGGCGAGAATGGGATTGTTCTGGCCACATTGGTCATGACGTTTTTGGTTTTGGTCTTCGCCGAAGTGCTCCCCAAGACCTATGCAATCACCAATGCCGAAAGTGCCGCCATAAGGGTCTCGCGCCCCATATCTTTGGTCGTTTTCGTCTTCGCTCCCGTGGTCAGCTTCGTGCGCCTCCTGGTGCGTGGCGTCTTAGGGCTATTCGGCATCGCCACGGATCCTGATACAAATATTTTGGCCGTGCGCGAAGAAATCGCCGGAGCGCTCACTTTGGGCCACCAAGAGGGTCTGGTTGAAAAAGAGGACCGAGACCGCATCTTGGGCGCCTTGGACCTGGCCGATCGCACAGTCGAAGAAATCATGCTGCATCGCTCAGGTATTGAGATGATTGACGTCTCTTTGCCAGCCGAGGAAATTCTCTCTCAATGCCTTGAAAGTGCGCACACGCGCTTGCCCCTCTACCGCGGCAATCCTGAAAATATCGTAGGCGTGATCCACGCGAAAGATTTGGCCCGTGCCATGGTTAAGCTGACACGCGACAGCGCAGCCCGACGTGAAGATCTGGCCAAGTTTCAGGTGCTGGATGTGGCGATGGAGCCCTATTTCGTGCCCGAAACAACACCTTTAGATGATCAAATGCGGCAGTTCTTAAAGCGGCACACCCATTTTGCCTTGGTGGTGGATGAATATGGCGCGTTGCAAGGGCTGATCACTTTAGAAGATATTTTGGAAGAAATCGTTGGTGAGATCACCGACGAATTTGACACAAGCGACCAAGGGGTCACGGCCGCAAAAGACGGTCATGTTGTGGTCGATGGGTCTATGACCATTCGCGATTTAAATAGGGCGCAAGATTGGAGCCTGCCGGATGATGAGGCCAACACGCTCGCCGGCTTGGTTATCCATGAAGCACAGATGATTCCAGCCGAAGGTCAGGTCTTCGTATTTCACGGTTTCCGCTTTGAAGTCGCGACCCGCAGAGAAAATCGCATCACACAACTCAAAATATATAAATTGTGAGCCTGGCGCAAAATAAGCGCAAACACCGGAACCTACGCGAACGAAATTTTAAGGATCTCGCGCTATAAGTGAGGCGTGATAGAAGTTTTCTTCATGTCATACCTCCCTGTACTAGACCGCGCCTTCGGGCGCGGTTTTTTTAGAAATTGGCTTAAAATTTACATTGACGTCCAAAACATTATTTGTTTCTCTCGCACCATAGTCGGCGAGACCGACGGGGAGAAAAATAGAGGCAGAGGTTTTTGGAAACAAATCCTCTGCTTTAATTTTTTCAGATTGCGCTCGCCCCGATGGGCTGGCACATCAGTATAAATTTTAAGATATTTATGGCAGGATGACTGTTCATACTCCGTGCGATAGAAAGGACTTTTTGGTGTTTAAAGTAACAAACTATTTTGGCGCGCTCCTATATCTTCTGTTGTCCCACACGGCGCTACAGGCGCAAACGGCTCAAATGCCGGCGGCAGAGGAATTCTCAACCGGCGAAGTGTTGAACAGCACTCCCGTAATGGGCGACTACTATGTCAAAGGCACCTTTGGGGATTGGACGCTGCGGTGTCTGAAAACGGAGCAAGCGCAAGACCCCTGTCAGCTCGTTCAATTGATGCATAGCGCCGATGGCTCGCCTGTGGCCGAATATAATTTAAACCCAATCCAATCCGACGGGCTCGTTTTAGCTGGAGCCAATGTCATTACGCCTTTGGAGACCCTTTTAACCCAACAGTTGACCATTCAAGTGGATGATCAAAACGCTAAAATATATCCATTTGCCTTCTGCATGCAAATGGGGTGCGTGGCCCGCATCGGGCTCACCCAAGAGGATCTCGACAGCTACCGCTCCGGCGCGCAAGCCATTATCACCATGTTTCCAGCGGCAGCCCCCACCCAGCCCGAACGTCTCACATTATCTTTGAAGGGATTTACAGCGGGGCATGCGGCTTTGATGGGCGCAGCAGAGAATTAAGCGCAGATAAGCCCTAAACCGCTTTCAGCGCCAATACCGCATTCATACCGCCGAAGGCGAAGGCATTGGACAAGGTCGCGGTTACCGTCGCTTGCCGCGCCACATTTGGCACCACATCAAGCGCGCAATTGGGATCTGGGTGCTCATACCCAATGGTGGGCGCAATAACCCCGTCTCGCAAGGCCATGAGGCAGGCCAGTAATTCCACAGCGCCCGTGCCCCCTATCAAATGCCCATGCATAGATTTGGTCGATGACATCATCACCTCTTGCGCATGGGAGCCGAAAGCCTCCTGCACAGCCGCACATTCGGTTTTGTCATTCGCCGCGGTTCCAGTGCCATGAGCGTTGATATAGCCAATATCTTGCGGATCCAGGCAGGCATCGCGCAGCGCGCCGCGCATGGCCCTCACAGCGCCCTGCTGGTTCGGCATCACAATATCACCCGCATCTGAGGTCATCGCAAACCCTACGAGTTCCGCAAGTATCTCAGCACCGCGCGCCTTGGCCCGCTCATAGGTTTCAAGCACAAAGATCCCGGCACCTTCTCCCTGAACCATGCCCGATCTATTGGCAGAAAAAGGCCGGCAGGCGGTTTTGGACATCACCCGCAGCCCTTCCCAGGCCTTTATGCCGCCAAAGGTCAGCATTGCATCCGCACCGCCGGCCAGCATAACCTGCGCCATGCCGCTGCGCACCATCTGAAAGGCCAGTCCAATCGCGTGATTTGAGCTGGCGCAGGCCGTTGAGACCGTCAAAGACGGTCCTTTGATGTTATAGGCCATGGATAGATGGCTGGCCGCCGCATTGTTCATGAGTTTAGGAACGACGAAAGGGTGAACCCTATTTTTGCCATCTTCATACACAGAACGGAAATTATCATCCCAGGTGTTCATCCCCCCCGCAGCGGTTCCAAGCACCACACCCGTTGAGTCCGACAGTTCGTCCGTGATCTCCAAGCCAGACTGCTCCATGGCCTCACGGCTGGCCATGAGCGTCAGCTGTGTCACACGATCATACAACGCCAATTTTTGCCGATCAAAATATATCTCAGGATCAAAGTCTTTGATTTGCGCCCCGATTTTAACCGATAACCTGTCCAGGTCTCGCATGTGCAAGGGGCCAATCCCAAGCCGCCCTTCGCGCATGGCTTGCAACGTTTCGGGCACGGTTGCGCCCAAAGCATTGATCGTCCCGGCCCCGGTAATCACCACGCGGTTCATGGGCTAGGTCTGCTCCGCAACTAGGGTTTCAACCGCAGAAATTATGGTCGCCACAGAGGAGATATCAAATTCACTTTCCTCTGGCGCATTTGCATTAAACGGCACTTCGATATCAAATTCCTCTTCAATGGCGAAAATACTCTCCACCACGCCAAGGCTATCAATGCCCAGATCCTCAAGTGTTGCCGATAGGCTCACATCAGCCACATCCAGCAAGCCTTGTTCAGCGATGATTAGAATGACCTTGTCTTTTACACTCATAGAAACGCCTTTTTACCCTTTAAGGGCGGTTGTCAGGGTCGGACAGTGACTTTTTCAGCCGCGCAATCTCTTTTAACATCCGCGGCAGACGCCGCAAGTTTTTGTAGACCTCAAGCTGCGCATCCATTTTCATCGCTGGATACCCCAGCATCACGCGCCCAGCTGGAATATTGCTGAGAACTTTGGTCGCGCCGCCCGTTATGGCGTTGTCGCCAATAAACAGATTGTCACTCACCCCAGTCTGCCCCCCGAGAACCACATTATTTCCCAATACAGAGGATCCAGCGATCCCGACCTGTGCACAAATCAAACAATTCTTGCCAATTTTTACATTATGGCCAATCTGCGCCAAATTATCAAATTTGCAGCCATCCCCAATCTGCGTGTCGCGGATCGTGCCGCGGTCAATACAGCTGTTGGCACCGAGCTCCACATCATCGCCAATCACCACCGAGCCAAGCGAATGGATGCGCACAAAAGCTTGCGGTTTGGCCCCTTTGCTATCGCCGAGCGTCTCGCGCACATTCTCGATCGCAGAGCGTTCTGGGGTGACAAAGGAAAACCCGTCTGCGCCGATCACCGCCCCCGGTTGCGCCACGAACCGCGCGCCGATGCGCACATCAGCACCAATGCGCACGCCCGCCATCACTGTGGCGTCAGGGCCAATTGTACAGCCTTCGGCAAGGCTGACATGGCTGCCGAGCCAAGCATTCTCGCCCAGGACCACCCCCGCAGCGATATGGCAAAACGCACCTATCCGCGCACCGGCGCCAATCTGTGCCCCAGGTTCCACACAGGCCTGAGGATGAATTTCAGGCCGACCCGATCGCCACCTACGATCCAAAGCCTGTGTAAGATTTGCCATGGCGAAGCGTGGTCGCGGCACAAGAACCGCGCCCGAAAGCTTGAGGGCTTGCCAATCTGTTCCCTCTGCCAAGAGGGCCACGCGCGCTTGACCAAGCGGCAAGCGCTCCACATAGGATTGGCTTGTCGCAATCGCCATAAGACTGCCGGCCGCATCTTGCGGCTCGCAGGCACCCGTGACCTGCAGCGCTACATCGCCCACTGCTTGGCCGTTGAGCGCCTCCGCCAGATCTTGTAAGTTGTAATCGCTCATGAACGGTCGCCCTTTGCTTCACGCCCCGTTTATCCTGTGATCTCATCCATAACCACCCCTTCGCGTTGCAAAGCCTGCCAAATCTTTGCGTCACGGCCATAGACATCGGCACGAAACTCCAAACCGCCGTCCGGGCGGGCCAGGGCCGTGCGATACATAATGTGCACAGGTATGCGGCGCGCCAAATCAATCTGCACCTCTTCGCCGGAGTCCAAGGCCTCCTGAAACACAGCCTTGGGTGTGTCACTTTGCGCCGCGAGCAGCGCATAGGCAAAGTCAAACGGATCTGCCAGTCGAATACAGCCATGGCTGAAGGCACGCACTTCGCGACCAAATAAGTTTTTGGCTGGGGTATCGTGAAGATAAATATTATGCCGATTGGGAAACATGAATTTTACCAGCCCCAAAGCATTGCCAGGGCTGGGCGGTTGGCGCATGCCAAAGGGAAAGGTGTCCTCATCAAAACTGGTGAAATCCAACCCGTCGCGCGCCACAACATTGCCAAGATCATCGCGCAGCTCGAGATACTCCACCGACGCGGCATCCTCTTGCAACATCGGCAGATATTCACCGACAACGATAGAACGCGGGACATACCAGCTCGGGTTGACGACCATATATTCCATAGTGTCGGAAAATTCGGGACTGCGGCGATCATCATCGGCAGCTCCGACCACCGAATTGGTCTCAAAGGTCACCCTGTCGAAATCGACAATCTTCGCCTTGAAATCGGTGAGATTGACCGAGATATGCCGCGCGCCTAACGGTTGATTAAACCAACGCTCCCGCTCCAAAGCGACCATAACCGATGCCAAACGCTCCGAGGCCGCAATATTGACCTGTTCGAGCGTCAGTTTGTTGGCCTGACCCGTCACCGCCAGACCATGATCGGATTGAAAGCGCGCCACGGCGGCTGTCAGCGGTCGGTCATAGGTGCTGGAATAGCTTCTCGTCAGATAGCCCATGGCAACCAATCGGTGGCGCAAAGCCACGACCTGCGCGCCTTGCTCCCCCGGTTTTAAGTCTGTCGCGCGCACAGGCCGGCCCCAGCCGCCCGCTGCAACCTGCCGCTCTAGACGCAGTTTTTCTTTGACAAGCCCCATGTATTGACGGCTTTGCGGCGGCAATGATTTGAAGAACGCCTGCGGCGCGCTGGCTTCCAACTCCTCCAAGAGATCAAGCGGTTTGCTGTAGCGCACTTTGCGAACAATTTCCTCATCGACCTCTGATGGGATCAACAGACCCGACCGCACGGCGCGGGCATAATCGAGAAACGCTTTTGTCAGCTCGGCTTCCAGCTGTCCCAAGGCGCTTTGACTATCGGCCGCCCGAAGTTTGGAGACCACAACCTCCGCATTGAACCGTGCTTTCGGCAGGCCATGCATGTCCGCGTCAGCAAATGCAGTGATCAGCGCCTGTAATCGCGCGCGCTCTTGCGCCGTGGGACCGGTCCAAAACGAGCGATACTCCCGCGCGCGGTAAAACTTGGCGATACTGCGCTCCGAAACGGTATATTGCGCCAAAGATTGCTTAAATCCAATGGCCTGCGCCGCCAGCTCAGTGCTGAACACAAGTGCCAAAACACTCACCATGACCTTGCCCATACGAAACTCAATTCGACCCATCATGTCGCGGCGCGCCCTCTTAAGAATTTGGTAATGATAGATGCGCATTTCGAGAGTAAAAGTCTAACGCCTTTTGCCCCGTGAATACTAGATTTCGACAATTGTTACACTGAAAGCACAAAATTCAGATCGGGTTTTCAGCACAATGCACAAGCGCCTGGCACCCACCGGCAAGAGCCAGCTCTGCGGCAAACCGCCGAAATTTAGATAGTTCGAATTGAAACGATATTGGGCTTTGCAAAAAACCAGAAAATATGCCATATGAAACCCGCACCTGGGGACAAGTGGTCATGCGCTGCATGGATCGCGGTGCACGAGTGGGACAAAGAATGACGAATAAACCGACCGTAATTTCAAGACGTGGCGTTTTGCGCGCTTTTGCAGCCACAGCCTTGGTCGCGGCGCCAACCTATTCCAATGCTGCCGGTTTTTTGCGGGGCGCGGGCGATATTCGGCGCTTGAAAATGTACTCACGGCGGACGGGCGAATCTTTGGATGTGATCTATTGGATCGAAGGTGACTATATTAAGGATGCTTTGACCGAGGTGAATTGGTTCATGCGCGATTGGCGCAGAGATAGATCCCGCGCCATTGACACGCGCACCGTTGACATCATCGCCGCGACACAACAGCTGCTCAACACCTCCACCCCCTTCCTCATGCTGTCCGGTTACCGCACACCCGAAACCAACGCATTGCTGCGTAAGCGCTCGCGCGGTGTCGCCAAAAATTCCCTGCATATGAAAGGGCAAGCGGTGGATCTGCGTATGCAGGGCAAGTCGGTCCGTCAGGTGGCCACAGCCGCCGCATCCTGCGCAGCTGGCGGGGTTGGTCGCTATTCACGCTCCAATTTTGTCCATTTAGATTGTGGCGAAAAGCGCCTTTGGGGCCGCTAGTTTCTGCTGCAAATCTTGCGTCCATCCAGAAGGATCGCCAGCACCTCGGTGCAACGGCTCCCCACCACTGCCGAGCGGATCGCCCCCCGATATCGCTTTTTCAAGGCCGCCCTCTGGGCAATATCGGAATTCGGCGGAAAATGGGTTGTAAGGCCTAAGCGGCTTGATGTAGAAGAGCAGCATCAGGCCTGACACGGGCCCGTGTGAAGGTTCGGAGCGCCGCTTTGCCTCTGCCTTGAAAAACAAATGGTCCCGTAGCTCAGCTGGATAGAGTACTCGCCTCCGAAGCGAGGGGTCACAGGTTCAAATCCTGTCGGGACCACCATTTTCCTTGAATAATGCAGAACATCGCCCTCGCAATTGCGCAACGCGCAGGCTAGCCTTGCCCGCGTAAAGAGGAGTTTGCGTTCATGGTTCAAGACGTCTGGCACGATCCGATTGATGCTGTCATCACATGGGTTGATGGATTGGATCCGGCGCATCTGCAAAAACGCCAGATTTTCATGGGATCAGCACCACATCTTTTTCATGAAAATGCCACAAACCCGCATCGCTGGGCCTGTAATGGGGAAATTTATCTCTGCCTGGCCTCGCTTGAGCATAATGCCCCATGGCTGCGCAAAATTTGGATCATCACCGATGAGCAATCACCCGATTTGTCACGCCTGAGCGCCGCGCTGCGTGCCAAAGTTCACTTGGTCGACCACAGTGACATATTCGCCAATCATGGCGCGGCACTGCCAACATTCAACTCTCTGGCTATAGAGACATTTCTTTGGAATATCGCAGGGTTATCGGACCGATTTATCTATTTCAATGATGATGTTTTTCTGACGGCACCCTGTCAGGAAAGCGATTTCTTTTCCCCAAGCGGCCCAATTCTACGCGGAGCCTGGGCTGATTTTGGCGCTTTGCAAGACGATCCGATCCAGATGGCTGATCCGGCTAAGTTCAATCACTATATGCAACTTAACGCAGCGGACCTATGCGGCGTGCCAGCTCAGCGCCTCTTTCGCGCAGCACATGTGGCGCACCCCTGTTTGCGCCGCACCATGGTACACCTTCACAGCCGTTTCGAGACTGAGTTTCGAGAAAATGCCCGCTGTCAGATGCGCGATATCCGACAGTTTTCGCCGCAAAGCCTGCACAATCATGCCTGTCTTTTACAAAAGACCGCGACGCTGCATCCCGTCAAAGATCACTATCATATCTATAGCGGACAAGGGGTTGGCGCGTCAGACGGGACAATCCCCGCGCTGTTGCAAACCATCAAAGACACCCCAGACCTCAAGATGCTCTGTGTCAATGACCTGCCACAACTCGAGGCGCTCTATCCCGATATTCGCAGCTGGCTGGCACAGGCGGTGACCGGCGCTCTTTAAATGACCATCAACCAAAGCAGATACCGCAGTTTTAAATCAAAAACTCGGAAATTGAGCAGCTAACAGCACCTGCCAAATCCGAGACACAATAGGCTTTACCGAGTGAGCACAGCCGATAGCGGCGCGATAACGCTGTCGCCGCGATCGGAATGCAGCAGCCAAAAGCGCAGAACATCCCAAGTCTCCGCTGGCGGATCTAGGGCCACGATCGCATCTCCGGTCTGCACAGCTTTCTGGGCCGCGACGTCCAGAGCGTTCAACACATCTGATGCACGGGACATCTCATCAGAAATCGTCAGATCTGCCTTTGGCAAAAACCCAAGGTTTTCTGTGGCCAAATGGTCCTGCAACAGGCGCAACTGCGCCGGAGACCTCGGACCGTGGTCATAATCCGCAGGCCAGAGCCCCGTCGCCATGGGCACAGCCTGCACTGAGGCATCGGCAATCAGAGCCACATTCACCGAAGTGAGGGTCTCGGGCAAATGCATATTGGCATAAATCTCAAAACCCGCGGCTCGGTAGCGTAACATTTTAGCACGCGCATCCGCGGCTTTCCCATCAATTGCCACGGCAATCGGCATCCCCATATCCAACAGCCAATCGGGCGGATCCACGAACGGCCTGTCCATCAAGACAATGCTGATAAGCCCTTTGCCCGCAGGTGCCTCAAACTCCAGAGCATAGCGCAGATAGGTAACCTCTGGCTGCGGATCGGTTTGCAGCAATCGTGGCGCGCTCACCTGCATAGCGCTTGTGTCATCGAGCACCGTGCCACTCGGGCGGCGCATCCCGCCCAAGCGTGTGGGCGACTGCGGCAAGAGCAAGGGAGAATCTCCAGGATAGACCTGCGGCATATTCGTCGAGGGGCGCCGCTTTTGCACCATTGGCAATGTGGCCAAAGTCTCCATCTCGCCGCTTAATACCGGTTTTTGCGCCGATAGGGTGAAGCTGCGGCCTAGGCTGGCTGCGGTTGGAGCTTGCGACACCGCGGCGGGCGGTGCGGAATTTTCCAACGGTGGATCCAGATCGATCACCGTCACCTCCGAGGCTGTGGCCATATCCGGGCTTTGACCGACCGGCAGCACAGTCACCTCCGGATCCAGGCCTTGGAGATTCAAAATATCATGGGACAGTGACAGGACCACCAGCCCCGCCCCGCCGATCAGTGTACCCCAAACCAGACCATTGAAGAACGGTAGTTGCATCTATCACCTTTCAATCACCAAAAACGCGCTGTCACTCTTGACGATAGCTTCGTTCCCTGAGCATCTATACCGCGACCAATCTGCCAATTGCGAGACCCATTGTTCCAAAAGAGCGCCCGTGGGGCAAAAAAACATAAAGGACGACCCATGTTACTGCTGATCGATAATTATGACAGCTTCACTTATAATCTGGTGCATTATCTCGGGGAGTTGGGCGAAAAGGTTGTGGTCAAACGCAATGATGCCTTGGACGTGCAGGAGGCTATGTCGCTGGGGGCCTCATCGATTCTCTTGTCCCCAGGCCCATGTGATCCTGCGCAGGCCGGCATCTGTCTGGCCTTGACCGAGGCCGCAGCGGCCGCCCGCGTTCCGCTTATGGGGGTCTGTTTGGGCCATCAAACCATTGGGCAGGCCTTTGGCGGCTCTGTGGTGCGCTGCGATGAAATTGTGCATGGTAAAATGGGCAAAATGCATCATACCGGCCAGGGCCTTTTCGAGGGGCTGCCCACACCGTTCGAGGCCACGCGCTACCATTCGCTGATTGTCGAACGCGCCAGTTTGCCGGAGTGTTTACAGGTGTGCGCCGAGTTGGAAGATGGCACGATCATGGGGCTTGAGCATAAAACCTTGCCCATTCACGGGGTTCAATTTCATCCCGAGAGCATTGCCTCCGAACATGGGCATCACTTGCTGCGCAACTTTCTTAACATGGCAAAGGAACTGGCATGACATCTGCTTTGCAATCCTTGATTGGAACGGCCGCTGACCGTCCCCTGACCCGCGCTGAAGCGGAGGTCGCCTTTGAAACACTGTTCAATGGTGAGGCAACGCCAAGTCAAATTGGCGGTTTTTTGATGGCGCTGCGCACACGCGGAGAAACGGTCGATGAATTTGCGGCCGCGGCCGCCGTCATGCGCGCCAAATGCAACGCCGTGCGCGCTCCTCAGGGCGCCATGGACATCGTCGGCACCGGCGGTGATGGCAAGGGCACATTGAATATTTCGACCGCAACCGCTTTCGTGGTGGCCGGAGCCGGCGTGCCGGTGGCCAAACATGGCAACCGCAATCTCAGCTCCAAGTCCGGCGCGGCCGATGCTTTGGGCCAGCTGGGCATCAATGTGATGGTAGGTGTGGATGTGGTCGAGCGCGCATTGGAAGAGATCGGCATCGCCTTTATGATGGCCCCTATGCATCACCCAGCGATTGCGCATGTCATGCCCACGCGCACTGAACTTGCGACACGCACCATCTTTAATATCCTCGGTCCCTTGACCAATCCCGCTGGCGTTAAACGTCAGTTAACGGGCGTGTTTTCGGCAGAGTTGATCCGCCCAATGGCCGAAACCCTTTTGGCGCTCGGCAGCGAGGCAGCTTGGCTGGTGCATGGCACCGCTGATGGCACTGATGAGTTGACCATCACAGGCGCCAGCGCCGTGGCCGCCCTCGACAATGGCCAGGTGATTGAGTTTGAAATTCATCCAGAGGAGGCGGGCTTGCCGGTGCATCCCTTTGAAGCCATTCTTGGCGGTAGCCCCGAAGACAATGGCAAGGCCTTCGCCGCGCTTTTGGATGGCGCGGCTTCTGCCTACCGGGATGCAGTCTTGCTCAATTCTGCAGCCGCGCTGCAGATTGCAGGCACAGCCAGCTCACTGCGTGAAGGGGTCGAACAGGCGGCGGCTGCGATCGACAGCGGAGCAGCCAAGAGCAAAGTCACCGCCCTCGCTACACTCACCAGCGCCGCATAACAATTGGACCGATAAATGACTGAAACTATTCTTGATAAAATCAAAGCCTATAAGCTGGAAGAGATTGCAGCGCGCAAGGCCGCAGTCTCCTTACGCGAGGTCGAGGCCGCCGCCCACGCAGCCTCCCCCCTACGCGGCTTTGCCAGCCGGCTCAAAGAGGCCGCACAGACCGGTTATGCTTTGATCGCAGAGGTGAAAAAAGCCTCGCCGTCGAAAGGTCTTATTCGTGCAGATTTCAATCCTCCCGAATTGGCCCGCGCCTATGAGCAAGGCGGCGCGACCTGCCTGTCTATTTTGACAGATGGGCCGTCCTTTCAGGGCGATGACAGCTATCTCGCCGCCGCCCGCGCCGCCACAACCCTGCCGGCGCTGCGCAAAGACTTTATGTATGACACCTATCAGGTCGCAGAAGCCCGCGCTTTGGGGGCCGATTGTATCTTAATCATCATGGCCTCTGTCTCGGATAGCCAAGCGGCAGAATTGGAAGACGCCGCCAGCGCCTGGGGCATGGATGCGCTGATTGAAGTGCATGACGCGGCAGAGTTGGAGCGCGGCCTTGCGCTCAAGTCTACCTTGATTGGCATCAACAATCGCAATCTCAACACCTTTGAGGTCACGCTCGACACCACCCGCGAACTTGCGCATCGGGTGCCCGCAGGCAAAACCATCGTGGCCGAAAGCGGAATTTATACGCCCGAAGATTTGGCCGATCTGGCCGGCCATGGCGCGCGCAGTTTCCTGATTGGCGAAAGCCTGATGCGTCAGACCGATGTGGCGCAGGCCACACGCACTCTTTTGGCCAATCCGCAGATGCCAGATAGGATTTAAATGTCAAAACTTACCCATCTCGATGAGGCTGGACAGGCCCATATGGTTGATGTTTCGGAAAAATCCGACACAGACCGGATGGCAACAGCCACGGCAATTGTGCAGCTGACGCCAGAGGCCATGGCCATCCTGCTTGCAGGGGATATAAAGAAAGGGGATGCGCTGGCTGTGGCGCGCATAGCCGGCATCATGGCGGCGAAAAAAACCTCTGAGCTGATCCCCCTGTGCCATCCTTTGCCGATCACCAAGGTCAGTGTCGATTTAGAGCCCGATCGCACCACCCATCAAATCTTGGTAACCGCCAGCGTGAAAACGCGCGGTCAAACCGGAGTTGAGATGGAGGCGCTCACCGCCGCCAGCACAGCGGCCCTCACGGTCTATGATATGATGAAAGCCGTCGATAAGGGACTGACCATCACCTCAATTCAGCTCGAAGAAAAACAAGGCGGAAAATCCGGTCACTGGAGACGTTCGACGCTATGATTTCGGTTCGCGAGGCGCTTGACCATATTTTGGCACTTAAAAGCAGGCTGCCAAGCGAAGACATTCCTCTCCAGCAAGCCCGGGGGCGGGTTTTGGTCCAAGCTGTCACAGCCACCCGCGATCAACCGCCCTTTGCCGCCGCGGCCATGGATGGCTATGCGATCGCTGCCAGCGACCTCGCAGCCGGCATGCAAACATGGCAGGTCATTGGCCTATCCGCAGCCGGGCACCGATTTTCAAATCCCGTTGCCGCAGGCCAGACAACCCGGATCTTCACCGGCGCGCCAATGCCGCAAGGCACAGATCATGTCCTCATCCAAGAGAATGTCCGAGCAGAAGACGGAAAAATTACGATTATTGCAGGTCCAAATGACGCGACCTATCTGCGCCCAGCGGGCAGCGATTTCACCGAAGGCTATAGGCTGAGCGCCCCACGGCGCCTGTCCACGCAAGATATCGCGCTTTTGGCCGCTATGAATGTCCCGCGCCCCAGGGTGACCCGCAGACCGACAGTGGCCTTGATCGCGACGGGCGATGAGTTGGTGCAACCCGGCGATTCCCCCCGCGACGACCAAATCATCGCGTCCAACAGCTATGGTCTGGCCGCCATGCTGCAAAAATCAGGCGCAGAGGCGCGCATTTTGCCGATTGCCCGCGACAGAATGGGTTCCTTGGCAGAGGTTTTCGCCCTGAGCCAAGAGGCTGATCTGGTGCTTACCATTGGTGGCGCCTCGGTGGGCGATTATGATTTGGTGGCGCAAGCCGCTGCGGAGTTGGGGCTGCAACAATCGTTTTACAAAGTGGCGATGCGGCCCGGGAAACCTTTGATGGCTGGACGCATGGGAGGACAGGCGATGATCGGGCTACCGGGCAACCCCGTTTCCGCTATGGTCTGTGGTGAGATCTTCGTTGTGCCGCTGATCGAAAAAATGTTGGGGCTGCCAGCCGGTCCGCGCGCGTGTCAAACCGCGCCGCTGGCCCATGATCTTCCCGCCAATGGCACCCGAGAACACTATATGCGCGCCACCTTAGTCGATGGCGCTTTGCATGTTTCCCAAAGGCAAGACAGCTCTTTGCTGAGCGTTTTGAGCGGCGCGAACGCTCTGGCAATTGCCCCAATCAATGCCCCGGCCATGCCCAAGGGCAGCGAGATGCGCTACATTTCCATCTAGCGCGCCCCTACATCTTGACACAAAAAGAGAACGAGAGTAGAACATAATACAAACAGATCGAAGCAGCTCAATCTCGGGAGATGATGTCATGCTAACCAAAAAGCAATTGCAACTGCTCAACTTCATTCACGCGCGCACGCAGATCAATGGCGTCTCCCCTTCATTTGACGAAATGAAAGAGGCACTCGATCTCAAATCAAAATCCGGCATTCATCGCTTGATTACGGCGCTCGAGGAGCGCGGCTTCATTCGGCGCTTGGCCCATCGTGCACGAGCCATTGAAATTTTACGGATGCCCGAAAAGACGCAACCCGCAGCACGCGAATTTGTGCCACAACTGATTACAGGAGATCGCCCTGAGCGGCCGCGCGATGCCATTGATGTGGATGCGCAGGGCGTGAGGTCTTTACCGATGATGGGGCGTATCGCAGCTGGCGTGCCAATTTCAGCGATCCAAGATTATGCGCGCGACGTGGCTGTGCCGGGCGATATGATCTCAAACGCCGGCCAGCATTACGCGCTGGAGGTTAAGGGCGATTCTATGATCGACGTGGGAATCAACGACGGGGATGTGGTTGTGATCCGCGAGGCCAGCACGGCCCAGAATGGCGATATCGTTGTGGCCCTGGTCGAAGATCATGAAGCCACTTTGAAGCGTTTCCGGCGCAATGGCAGCGCCATCGCACTTGAGGCGGCCAATCCGGCTTATGAAACCCGCGTATTTCGCGACGACCAGGTGAAAGTACAGGGCAAATTGGTGGGCCTGATCCGCACCTATTAAGGCGCTTTGCCACCTGCGATATAACAGCCTTTCGCTCGTCGCAGCTCGGGGCTGTTCCAAAGCCTGTGCCCAATAGCCTGTCTGACTGTGATCCAATGCAGCCTGCCTGACCTGTCGAAGCGCCCGGCCACGCCCCCCGCTGTTGCGAGACGCCCCAGATCAACCCCATCGCAGGCCAGATCAGATCGCCATGCTTGCACAACCACCAATCGAGCTTGGCAGGGGTACTGCGGTTCGGATCCCTTGCTGACAATCTCTATCCAAGATGGCAAATCCCCATGCGCCGCGCTCTGAGAGATGGGGCGTCCGTCATTTTCAAGCCAACTGCGCGCCACAAACCCCGAGCCTTTTGCGGCATTGAGAACCCGCGCGCCCTGCACCATCACCCCAATCAAACGCCCATCACCGCTTATCAACACATCCGGTCGCGGAAAATTAATCCATAAAACCATGGCCGCAAAAGCGGGAATAACAGCTAAAATCCGCATGCGGCCGCGCCAAAGGATGCCAAATAGCACAGAGGCCGCCAATATCCCTAAGGCCTTTGGCGGCGGTGCTTTGATATAGCTGACCGAATGGGGCAGATCTGCGACATAGCTCGCCACATCCAAAATGGCGCCGAGCCCCAATGTCATGCCCCAAAGCCCCAGCGCCTCCCCGCCGAATGGGGCCAGTGCTGCGGCCAAAATCGCAGAGGGCATGACCACAAACCCCATAATCGGAACTGCGATGACATTTGCCAAAACCCCATAATGCGGCAATAGGTTGAAATGCGCCGCCGCAATCGGTGCCGTCGCAAGCCCCGCCACCATGGCTGAGACCGCGGAGCCTATCAAATAGGTCACAGCCCCCGGCCATCGCGACACCCATGTCAATTGGTTCATCGCGTTAAAAACAATGATCAACAGACCAGTGGCCGCAAAGGACATTTGAAAACCCGGCCCCAGCAGGGCCTCTGGCCGGAGCAGCAAAACCAAAATTGCGGCAATGGCAAGCGCTTGCAAGGTGAGCGCGCGCCGCTCAAGCAGCATAGCTGCAAAGATGGTAAAGGCCATAATATAGGCACGCTCCGTTGCGACACTGGCACCCGACAGCATCAGATAAGCCGCCCCTGCCCCCATGCTCATAAGCGCGGCAATTTTTTTGATCGGCCAGTTTAAGATGAGGTAGGGCAGGCAAGACAAAAGCGCCCGCGTTAAAAAGAACACCAGACTGGTGAGCAAGCCCATATGCAGGCCAGATATCGCCAAAAGATGCGAAAGATTGGCCGCGCGAAGCGCTTGCTGCACGTCTCGATCCAGATACATTCTATCGCCCACCGTAATGGCCACAGCCACGCCGGCGGTGCGGGTAGGCATATGCGCGGCCATATGCGCACCGATCTTCTGGCGCCATTTTTGAACTGTGAGCCCATCTCGATCCGCCGGTGCTGCGCGCCAAGTCATAACGGGGCTGCGCGTGTAGCCCACGGCGCCCAATTGCGCAAACCAAGCCTGTCTTTGAAAATCATAGCCATAGGGCTCCGCAGGCCCCGGCGGCGGCGATAGATGCGCCGCCAGTAGCACAGTGTCACCGATCTGCGGGATATGCTCCTGTGCCATCCCATGCAGCGCCACGCGGATCCGGCGCGGCGTGGCCTGTCGAGACACAGTCTCCAGCACCAATTCATCCAAAGTGAGGCGCGGCCGTTCCGACAGGCTGCGGTCAATACCGATGACCCGCCCTTGCACCGCACCATAAAATCGGTCCGACAGCACGGGGCCAAAGACCGCATGCGCCCTATATTGGCACCAAGCAAAGCCCGCTGCGACCGCGGCGATCACGATTAAAAACCGCGCGATCCCGTCGCGAAATCGGATTGCAAGACTGACACTCAGGCCGGCAACAAGGCTGCTGGCCAAGAAAACCAATGCTCCAGGCTCGTGGAACATTCCAAAATAGGCTGCGATTCCCAAGCCAAAGCCGACGGCGGTCCAATGCATGAGGTTTTGCGCCTGCGCTTGCAACGCAGTCTCCCCCGCTGCCCATATCCAAGACCAATGCCGCACTTGTCCTCTCTGTGGATGCGCCTTAGGTACAGTCTGCGCCCTTTTCCTTTGCGAAAGATGAACATCATGTCAGACACCAAAATCGTCACCCGTTTTGCCCCCTCCCCGACCGGAACATTGCATATCGGCTCGGCGCGCACGGCCCTATTCAACTGGCTCTTTGCGCGGCGTCATGGCGGGCAATTTTTGCTGCGGGTTGAGGATACAGATAAGGAGCGTTCAACCGAGGCCTCCACTCAGGCGATTTACCGAGGTCTGGCATGGCTTGGGCTTGACTTCGATGGGGTGCCCGTCAGTCAAGCGGCCAATGCGGCGCGCCATGCAGAGGTGGCAAAGGACATGCTGGCGGGAGGGCACGCCTATAAGTGCTTTGCCACACAAGAGGAAATCGCCGCCTTCCGAGAAGCAGCGCAAGCGGAGAAACGCTCGACCCTGTTTCGCTCCCCCTGGCGCGATGTCGCAGAGGCCGATCACCCGGACGCGCCCTATGTGGTGCGGCTCAAAGCGCCGCGCGAGGGGCAGACGATCATCATGGATCAGGTGCAGGGCGATGTTGTCATTCGCAACGATCAGCTTGATGACATGGTTCTGCTGCGTTCCGATGGTAGCCCTGTTTATATGCTCGCCGTCGTGGTGGATGACCATGATATGGGCGTCACCCATGTCATTCGAGGCGATGATCATCTGAATAATGCAGCGCGGCAAATTCAGATCTACCGGGCCATGGGCTGGGAGCTTCCGACCTATGCGCATATCCCGCTCATTCATGGGCCGGACGGGAAGAAAATGTCCAAGCGCCACGGGGCGACTGGGGTCGAGGAATACCAAGCGCTTGGCTACAGCGCGGCTGGAATGCGCAATTATCTGGCGCGTTTAGGCTGGAGCCACGGGGATGATGAATTTTTCACCGATTCCCAAGCGCAATCTTGGTTTGACCTTGAGCATATTGGCAAATCGCCCGCACGGTTTGACTTCAAAAAATTGGCAAATATTTCCGGCCAACACATAGCACGGACCGATGATGCTGCATTGCTGCATGAATTGGAGGGATATCTGGCGGCCATCCGCGCAGATCCTTTGAGTGAAACACAAAAATCTCTCTTCCTAAGCGGCGCATACTGCATCAAAGAACGCGCGAAGACCATGGCGGAACTCACTGATAAAGCTTCATTTATACTCCAATCTCGCCCTTTGGTACTGGAGGAGAAAGCTGTACAGGCACTGGATACAGTATCCATTGGTATACTGAATGAATTGACGCCGCAGTTGCAAAATGCTAAGTGGACGCGAGAAGAACTGGAAGGCTTGGTTGAACGCCTTGCGCTGTCCCATGACAGAAAAATGGGCAAGTTGGCTGCCCCTCTTCGGGCCGCACTTTCAGGTCGCGTTACCTCGCCGAGTGTATTTGACATGATGCTAGTGTTGGGTCGGGATGAAACCATCGCACGGCTGAACGATATAAGTTGAGCAGGCGCTTTGGCGCCAAGCTGAACTGGGAAGATGAGAACTATATGACCGAAGACGTACAAAACATAGCCAAACTCACATTGAATGGGGCCACCTATGACCTTCCGGTGATGTCGCCGACAGCCGGACCGGATGTGGTGGATATTCGAAAACTCTACGCGCAGGCCAATGTCTTTACCTATGACCCTGGCTTCACCTCGACCGCCTCATGCGATTCGACCATCACCTTCATTGATGGGGAAGCGGGCGTATTGCTGCATCGCGGGTATCCCATTGATCAGCTGGCCTCGAAAAGCCATTATTTGGAAGTGTGCTATTTGCTGCTCAACGGTCACTTGCCAAATGCAGCCGAACTCGAAGGCTTTGAGAGCCTGGTGACAAACCACACGATGCTGCACGAACAGATGGTCAATTTCTTCCGCGGCTTCCGCCGTGATGCCCATCCGATGGCCATTATGACCGGCGTTGTGGGTGCCATGTCTGCATTCTATCACGATTCAACCGATATTACCGACCAGCACCAGCGCGAGGTCGCGTCCATCCGTTTAATCGCCAAAATGCCAACCATTGCCGCAATGGCCTATAAATACACGGTGGGACAGCCCTTCGTCTATCCGCGCAATGATGTGGATTATGCCTCCAACTTCCTACGCATGTGCTTTGCGGTGCCCGCGGAAGACTATGAGGTAAACCCAATTCTGTCCCGCGCGATGGACCGGATTTTCACCCTGCATGCAGATCATGAGCAAAATGCCTCGACCTCTACGGTGCGGCTGGCCTCCTCCTCTGGTGCCAATCCATTTGCCTGTATTGCGGCTGGAATTGCCTGCCTTTGGGGTCCGGCACATGGGGGCGCAAACCAAGCCTGCCTTGAAATGCTGAACGAAATCGGCACGGTCGACCGTATTCCCGAGTTTATCGCCCGCGCGAAAGACAAAGATGATCCATTCCGCCTGATGGGCTTTGGACACCGGGTTTACAAAAACATCGACCCACGCGCCACGGTTCTAAAAGAATCTGCAGATGAGGTTCTAGAGCTTTTGGGCGTTGAAAATAACCCCATCTTGCAGGTGGCCAAAGAGTTAGAGAAAGCCGCACTGGCCGATCCATATTTTGCAGAGAAAAAACTCTTCCCGAATGTTGATTTTTACTCGGGCATTATCTTAGAGGCCATGGGCTTTCCAACCTCAATGTTCACCCCAATTTTCGCCCTGTCTCGGACGGTCGGTTGGATTTCTCAATGGAAAGAAATGATCTCAGATCCGACCATGAAAATTGGCCGTCCACGCCAGTTGTATTGCGGCGATACCACGCGGGACTATGTGGATATCGAAAACCGCTAAACTAAGCGCTCTCTTCCCCCTATTCCCGCGATGTGCAGCTTTTGCACATGGGAATAGGGGCTTTGATCACCAGCACCCCTGTTTAGGTACATTTTTTGCGAACCTGGTTGATCGCTTTGCGTGAACCTATGAGCGACCAGCGTTCGATCCCTTCGCGAAGATCAGGATCACCGAGGTAAACCTCCTGACCTGCAGCCATTTCATCCACAAGTAATTTAGTCGCGGCCGCTGGGTTATCTCGACGATCCACACCCACAAAGACCGAAGTTGACGCATCAATTTGATCCATAAATCCAGCAACAAGACGCTCTGGCCGATTGTCATTCTGAAATAGCTCAACTGCATCATCAACCGGCTCAAGCGCGGCGGGGTAGATGACTTCCAAATGTATTTTCTTTTCAAAACATACAAGCCGCAAAAATGCTCCAGCTTCTCCCGCTTGCTCGGCAACTGTATAGACACGCCCGTCATCCTCTGTCTCTTGAAAAACCTCCCAGGCCTGCGCTGTCATCGGGCAAAAAAACGCCATCAAGCTGAAAATTTTTAAATTCATATCAAATCTCCTTTTTCAAAATCCTCCTTTGCCACCTCTGCGCAGCTCTGCTGGCCCGGCCCAAATTGACCACAGCCACAATACAACACGCGCGATCCCGAGCAAGTGTCAAAGCCAACACCGCTGCGCCAGGGGAGCCGGGTAAAATAAACCCTAGCCCCACAGCCTTCTGTGTCACGTCACTTCAGGGCCTTGATCTGGCGTTACCGGCCTTCAAATTTCGCCACGCGCTTATCAAGGAAGGCCGTCACCCCCTCTTTGAAATCACGGGTGCGACCACAGGCACCTTGCAAGCGCGCTTCGAGCTCAAGCTGCTGTTCCTCGGAGTTGGACAAGCTCTGGCGAATGGCCGTTTTCAAATGGCCATAGGTTTCCGTGGGCCCCGTGGCCAAATGCGCAGCGCGGGCTTGCCATTGGCTGGCAAATTTTTCATCGGCAACGGACTCCCAGATCATGCCCATCTCGCTGGCCTGCCGCGCATAGATTTTATCGGCAAACAGCGCCGCACCCATGGCCTTAGCCAAACCCATTTGCCGCGGCAAAAGATAGGTACCACCCGCATCGGGAATAAGGCCAATACGGGTGAAGGCCTGAACAAAATAGGCGGATTCAGCTGCAATCACCACGTCTGCTGCCAGTGCCAAATTGGCCCCCGCCCCCGCAGCCGGACCATTCACCGCTGAAATGGTCGGCACCGGGCATTCCGTAATGGCTTTGAGCATCGGCACATATTCGTCTTTCAACGTACGCTCGAGGTCGATATCTGCAAAATTTCCTTCAGCGCCGAGATCTTGCCCAGAACAAAACGCCCGGCCAGAGCCGGTCAACACCACCACCCTTGCGGCCTGCCCGGCCTTGCGCATAGCATCCGTAATCTCAGCGCGCATCTGCGTGTTGAGCGCATTCATCACTGTTGGGCGATTAAGGGTAATCACGGCGATATCTTGGTCTACACCGTAGGTGAGTGTTTCATAAATCATGATAACATCCTATGTTTCTAGCGCCGCGCGCCCTGCCCCAATCAAGATGAGAGGAGTTTTTCAATTTCTCTTTCTTCGTCTTCGGTCAATTGTTCTATGGACTCTCTGCGTTTGCTACGCCGCTGTACGGCGATCAACCCCGCGAGAGAGACCAAAAACAACGCCGGCCCTGCCAACCACAGCACCAGGTTGATCCCCAATCCATTGGGACGGAGCAGAACATATTCCCCATAACGTGCAACAACATAATCCATGACTTCCGTGTCGCTGTCACCCTCCACCAGGCGGGCGCGGACCAACAACCTAAGGTCGCGCGCAATCCCAGCGTTTGACTCATCAATGCTTTCATTGCGGCATTGCAGACAGCGAAGCCCTTGTGAAATCAACCGGGCCCTGTTTTCCAAAACAGGATCGGATAAAACCTCATCCGGCTCCACCGCAGAGGCAACTCCAGCCCAGAGTAGGAGCGACAATAGAGCGAAAATCTGCCTCATTGCGTCGCCGCCTCCCGTTTCAGGTCACGCGGAGCGCCCGCGGCCATCCGGTAACGCCGGTCAAACAGGCTCAAAAAGCCACCCAATGCCATAATGATGGCGCCCGTCCAGATCCAATTGGCCAAGGGTTTGATAAAACTCCGCACCGCATAGCCACCCTCGGGCTGCGCTTCGCCAACAACCACATAAACATCGCGCCACAAGCCACTATCAATCCCCGCTTCCGTGGTCGGCATTTTCGCCACGGGGTAATAGCGCCGCTCGGGATGCAGCATTGCGATGAGCTTGCCTTGCTGTGACAGGGCGACATCAGACATTGTGGTGAGGTAATTGGGTCCACGCCGGTCCTCTACGGCCTCCAATGTGACGGTATAGCCCGCGACCTCAGCCGATTGACCAATCTCAAGCACACGAATGTCTTCCACCTGCCAAGCGGTGATGCCCGCCACGCCAAGAATGGTGATGCCAAGCCCCGCATGGGCAATTGCCTTGCCCCAATCGGCCAAAGGCAGTCGCAGCAATCGGCGCGCTTTTCCCGCGCCGCGCCCGCAGCGTTGATAAAGCTCAATCGCCACGCCCATGACCAACCAAACACCGAGGCCCACCCCAATGGGGCCAATCAAAGAACGCCCGGTTTGCATGGCCCAAACCAATCCAACGACCGCCAAACACAGCAGTGCCACAGGCCAAAGCCGGGTGACATGCCCCTGTCGCGCCCGCTTCCAAGGCAGGGTCGAGCCGATCGGTAAAATAACGGCCAAAGCCACCATGAAAGGCGTAAACGCCAGATCAAAGAAGGGCGGGCCGACCGAGAGTTTTCGGTCCATCAATAATTCGGCCACCAAAGGCCATACGGTGCCGACAAAAACCACAAAGCAGCTTATGGCGAGCAACAAGTTATTGGCAATCAATGCGCTTTCTCTGCTGACGGGTGCAAAGATCCCTTTGCTGTCCATAGCTTTGGCGCGCAGGGCGAAAAGCAGCAATGCGCCTCCAAAAAATACAGCCAAGATCATCAAGATGAACACACCGCGCTCAGGATCATTGGCGAAGGCATGCACCGAGGTTAAAACACCGGAGCGCACGATGAATGTGCCAATAAGTGAAAAGCCAAAGGCCAAGATCGCCAATAAGATCGTCCAGGCTTTCAGCGTATCGCGTTTCTCAACGACAATGGCCGAATGGAGCAAGGCCGCCGAAATCAGCCAAGGCATGAAACTTGCGTTTTCCACTGGATCCCAGAACCAAAACCCGCCCCAGCCAAGTTCATAGTAAGCCCACCAGCTGCCGAGACCGATGCCGATGGTCAGAAAAATCCAAGCTGCCAAAGTCCAAGGTCGCACCCAGCGCCCCCAGGCCGAATCAACTTTGCCTTCCAGCAAAGCGGCTATCGCGAAAGAGAAGGTGATCGAAAGGCCAACATATCCGAGATATAAAAACGGCGGGTGAAAGGCCAAACCCGGATCTTGCAGCAAGGGATTGAGCCCCTGCCCGTTGAAGGGCGGAAAGGCCACGCGGGTAAACGGATTGGATGTCAGCAAAACAAAGGCCAAAAACGCCGTGGTGATGGCGCTTTGAACCCCCAAAACCCGAGCCAAAAGGCTTTGCGGCAGGCGCCGACCAAATAGGGCGGCGCAGGCGGCGAAAAACGTTAAAATCAGAACCCAAAGCAACAATGAGCCTTCATGGTTTCCCCAAACCCCCGCGATTTTGTAGATCATCGGCTTGAGCGTATGAGAGTTGAGCGCCACCAAGCGCAAGGAGAAGTCTGACGTCACGAAGGCGAGTGTGAGCACCCCAAAGGCGAAAGCGACCAGTAAAAATTGCAATGTGGCGAAGACGGACGCCAGCTGCATCCAGCTGCTGCGGCGCAAGCTGGCCCCCAGAAGCGGAATGATTGTCCCAAGCACCGCAAAGCCGAGCGCGATGTTTAGACTGAAATGAGCAAGTTCATTAAGCATACCTTCGGTATAGTGGCTCAAACGCGCTTGGCAAGAAACTCCACCCCGATTTCTCGGCGCAAATGGTCACAACCCCAGCGCCCAGAGCGCAGATGGTCAGCTTTGGATCAGGAGCCTTGCGCGCCTTGATAAACGCCTTGCTCTTTGAGCGCGTCAATCACCTCTTTGGGCATGTAGGTTTCGTCATGTTTGGCCAAAATTTCGGTGGCTTCAAATAGGCCATCTGCAAACTTCCCCGTGGCGATGGTGCCCTGCCCCTCCTCAAAGAGGTCCGGTGGCAGATCGGTGCCAACATATTTCACTGCAATTGTATTGGCGCCATCGGTGATATCGAAGTAAAAATGCACGCCTTCGCCTGGGCGGATGCTATCCTGCGCGACCAACCCACCCAAGCGAAACACTTCCCCGGGGGATGGGGCGGATTGCGCGACCTGCGTCGGTGACCGAAACAGGTTGATCCCGTCACGCAGTGCGAATCCAATCAACCCAGTCGCGCCAGTCAAACAGACCAGAGCCAAAACGATCACCTGAATGCGGCGTTGTTTCTTGAGCCCGCGCATTATGGAAACACCGGCGGCATCATCAGACCTGTTGTCTCATCACAGCCGAGCATGAGATTGGCATTCTGCAGCGCTTGACCTGAGGATCCTTTTGTCAGGTTATCTAGGGCCGCCAGGACGATAACCCGGCCAGAGATCCGGTCTTCAACCACGCCGATATGACAAAAGTTCGACCCCCTGATATGGCGGGTGCTGGGATGGCTGCCCATCGGCAACAGCTGCACGAAAGGCTCAGCTGCATAGGCCTCCGCGAGGGCATTATAAATCGCATCGGCTTTACCCTGAACATAGACAGTCGCCAGAATACCCCGGTTGGCAGGTAATAAGTGCGGGGTGAATTGAACCGTCACAGGCCGGCCGGCCAATGCGGAAAATTCCTGGTCAAACTCTGCCAAATGTCGATGCTGGCCGCCCACCGCATAGGCATGAAACCCTTCGGACAGTTCTGCATGCAGCAGATTTTCCTTGGCTGAACGCCCGGCACCCGACACGCCAGTTTTCAAGTCGATGATAATCTGGTCAAGGTCAATCACACCGGCGGAAATCAAGGGGCGCAATGCAAACTGTCCTGTCGCGGCATTGCATCCTGTGCCTGCCACCAAACGCGCTTTGGAAATTTCTGGTCGATAAAATTCTGTCAGACCGTAAACGGCGCTTTTTTGCAAATCAGGCGCATCATGGGGCTTGCCATACCATTTGCTGTATACCTCTGCGTCATTGATGCGAAAATCGGCAGAGAGATCGACGACCTTTACATGGTCCGGCAGCTTGCGGATCACAGCCTGCGACGTGGCATGCGGCAAAGCGCAAAACACCAAATCAGCAGCCGACATGTCAATCTCGTCGATTTTTTTCAGATCCGGTAAAGACAAATGCGACAGATGTGGAAAGACATCCCGCATCGCAAGCCCAGATTTCCGGTCCGCCGAGAGCGCTACGATCTCCATTTGCGGATGCAACGCAATCAGTCGAACAAGCTCCGCACCCGTATAGCCGCTTGCGCCAAGAATGATAATCCGATGTGCCATTGCAAAATCCTCTATTCCACATGGGATATGGAACGAATGCTGGCGTTTTTCAAGCCACCTTTGCGCCGCACCTAGCCCGCTTCAAACCGCATCGGGCGTTTGAGAAACTGCGTGGCGCGTTGGGAGACTTTGACCGGGTCCCCAGTTGTTAAAAACTTGCTGGCTGTCGCCGCGCCCAATTTGTCTGGATGGCGCTGCAAATAATCTTCTAAGCTTTGCGCGACCAAATCGGCCTGTGAGAAAATCTTAACCTCCGGCCCCAGCGCCTGTTGAAACGCATCATGCATCAAAGGATAATGGGTGCATCCCAAAATGGCGGCTTGCGGATGTGGCATTTTGCGGTGCAGCGCGTCCACATGGCTTTGCACCAAAGCTTCGGCAAGAATGAAATCCCCATCTTCAATAGCATCCACCACGCCGCCACAGGCCTGCGCTTCCACATCCACACCGATGGCGCGAAACGCCAATTCGCGCTGAAAGGCCCGGCTCGACACAGTTGCGGGCGTCGCAAAAAGGGCCACATGTTCCACCGCAACTTGGCGGGGCGGAGAGTTGTCGCCCCAATGGCGCTCAGTCAGCGCTTCGATCATCGGCACGAAGACTCCGAGCACCCGCTTGTCGCCTGACAGCCAATGTTCTTGCATCCGGCGCAATGCGGCCGCCGAGGCCGTGTTACAGGCCAAAATCACCAAATCGCACCCGTGATCAAAGAGAATTTGCACCGATTGGGTCGTGCACCGAAAGATATCATCTACATCGCGCACCCCATAGGGCGCATGTTTGTGATCGCCAAGATAGACGATGTCCAAATCAGGCATCTGTTTGCGGATGGCGTCATAAACCGTCAACCCACCCAAACCGCTATCAAAAATTCCGATTGCCATGGTTAATTTTTCCGTATCTCATCCGCTGCCCTGGTGTAAGCATAGCTCAAGGCACCTGACTTGACCATTCCTATGCCCCAAAACCCGCGCTTAGGCGGCAGAACGCTCAGTGTCACGCCCCGCTGTCAGCTTATCGAGCAACTCCGTCCGGCGCCGCTGCATAGACTGCGCATTGGCCAGTTTGACCGGACCAAAACCGCGGATATTTTGCGGCAAACCCAAAAGCTCGCGCCAAATGTCCAGCTGAGCCGGCTCGTAGTCTCTCAGCATACGCGCGACCAAGATCTCAAAATCTTTTATCAACTGCCGCTCCATGCGCCGCTCAGCACTGTAACCGAACGGATCGAATGGGGTTTCTCGCAAAAACTTGAGACGCGCCAATCCTCGGCTCACAGGATCAAACCAAGCCCCAAAGCTGCGCTTTTGCGGTCGACCGTCTGGGCCTTTATGTGCCAAAAGCGGTGGAGCCAGATGATATGCAATTTCGTAATCGCCCTCAAATCGCTCTGCAACCTGTGTCTTGGTCGCCACAAGCAAACGGGCAACTTCATATTCATCTTTGTAACACAGCAGCTTGTGATAAGACCGCAGGGCGGTTTCGAGCAAGTCTGCCTCCACCCCCGCAAGTTTGCGCCGCATGGCCTCATAGCGCGGCAAACGACCCGACCCATAGGCACGCAACCCCGCCAGCCGGGCTGCCTCAGGATCTTGAACCGGCGCCTCTGCTTGGGCAAATGTCTTGTCTAGGTCCGCATCAACCATGGCCCAACGCCCCAGCGCGAAGGCTTGCTGATTTTGGTCTACTTTTGCGCCATTGAGCGCGATCGCCTCAAGCAAAGCCTCTTGAGTGAGCGGAAGCAATCCTTGCTGATAGGCCGCGCCAAGCAAAATCATATTGGCATAGACCGTGTCACCCAAAGCCATTTCTGCCAAGCGGGTCGCATTGAACAGCCGCGCGCACTCGTGCAATTTTGCCGTGAGCGCTAAGTGCAAATCAGCGCCCGGAATTGCAAAACCGGTATCGCGGGTGAATTCCCCTGTTATTATTTCGTGCCGATTGACCACTGCGCCGCCCGTGGGTGCCATAAGGCCCAGAGTGCTGCCCTGAGCTGAGACCACAAGGTCACCACCGATCAAAGCATCGCATTCACCCAAAGCCACACGGATGGCGGAAATATCTTCAGGGGTCTCACCGATACGGCAATGGATATGCACCGCGCCGCCCTTTTGCGCCAGACCCGCCATTTCCATAACACCTGCCGCTTTGCCATCTAAATGCGCCGCCATGGCCAAAAGCGCGCCAATGGTCACCACCCCCGTGCCCCCCACGCCGGTCACCACGACATTATGTGTGCCGTGCAGCGTGCAAGCCGGTGGAGCCGGCAAATCCGGTATGGACAGCTCCTGAGCCGCAGGACGCCGCAGCTGCCCACCGCGCACAGTGGCAAAAGAGGGACAAAACCCGTTTACGCAGCTGAAATCTTTGTTGCAGCTGGACTGGTCGATCTGCCGCTTGCGCCCCAATGGAGTCTCAAGTGGCAGCAGGGAAACACAGTTGGATTGCACCCCGCAATCGCCGCATCCTTCGCAGACATCTGGGTTGATATATAGGCGCTGATTTGGATCGGGGAAGGCACCACGTTTGCGGCGACGCCGCTTCTCTGCAGCACATGTTTGCACATATACAATGACCGAGACGCCCGGCAATTTCCGAAATGCCTCTTGCACCGAATTGAGCTCCGCGCGCGGGTGCATTTGCGTGCCGGCCGGAAAATCGGCGGCAGAAATATCTTCTTTCTCATCATAAACCACGGCAAGATGCTCGACCCCAATCCCGCGCATCTCCTGCACGATCCGCGCAGCATCCAACCCGCCATCATTGTTTTGCCCGCCCGTCATCGCCACGGCGTCATTGAACAAAATTTTGTAAGTTATGGTCGTGCCCGCGGCGACAGCCGCGCGAATGGCTTGAATGCCCGAGTGGTTATAAGTGCCATCGCCAATGTTTTGAAACACATGGGCGCGGGTGGAGAAATGAGCTTCGCCAATCCAATTGGCCCCCTCTCCGCCCATTTGTGTGAACCCCAAAGTCTCGCGATCCATCCATTGCACCATATAGTGACAGCCAATGCCGGAATAAGCGCGGCTGCCTTCGGGAATTTTGGTTGAGCTGCTGTGCGGGCACCCAGAGCAGAAATATGGCACGCGACTGGCCAAAGTGGGCGCGTTATTGGCCGTATGCGCCGCGTCAATTCGCTCCAAGGCGCCCGCCAGGCGCGCCGAGCCGCATCCCTCAGCAATCAATATGTGACCTAGTTTTTGCGCAATCACCATCGGATCAAGCGCGTAGCTATCGGCAAAGAGCACTGCGCCTTGGGCATCTTGCGCCCCAAACACCCGGCGGTCGCCTTTTTGATTGAATAGCGCCTCTTTGATTTGGCCCTCAATCAATTTGCGTTTCTCTTCCACAACAACAATGCAGTCCAAACCTTCCGCCCATTCGGCAAAAGATTGCATATCAAGTGGCCAGGTCATGGCGACCTTATAGGTTGTCACGCCGTGGCGCACGGCCGCCTGGTGATCCATGCCGAGCACCTGCATAGCATGGGCCAGATCGAGCCAATTTTTCCCAGCAGCGACAAAGCCAATTTTTGCGCCAGCCTGTCCCAATACCCGCTTATCCATGCGATTGGCGCGCGCAAAGGCCTGTACTGCGCGCCGCTTGTGGTGAATGATCCGCGCCTCTTGCGCCTGCGGTGTATCTATGAGCCGAATATTCAAGCCACCATCGGGCATGTCGAACTCTGGCGTGACAAATTGCAACCGCTGAGGGTCGCCATTGACCACAGAGGTCACTTCAATCGTGTCTTTGATGCATTTGAGCCCGGCCCAAACCCCGGCAAAACGTGACAGGGCAAAGCCGAAGAGCCCGTAATCCATCACCTCCTGCACGCCCGCAGGCGACAGCACCGGCATGAAGCTGTCCATCATGGTCCATTCAGACTGGTGCAAGGTGGTCGAACTTTCTCCTGTGTGGTCATCCCCAAGGGCCGCCACGACACCGCCAAGCGGCGAGGTTCCGGCCATATTTGCATGGCGAAAGACGTCACCGGACCGGTCCACGCCTGGCCCTTTGCCATACCAAAGACCAAAGACACCCTGAAATTTGCCTTCACCGCGCAATTCGGCTTGCTGGCTGCCCCAAAGGGCCGTTGCCGCCAAATCCTCATTCAACCCTTCTTGAAAACGCACCTGCGCCTTTTCAAGCTCTGCCGAAGCGCGCGCCATTTGAAAATCAACCGCGCCGAGCGGCGATCCGCGATAGCCGGTGACATAGCCCGCTGTGTTATGTCCCGCCGCTCGATCTCGCGCCGATTGCATCAACATCATCCGCACCAAAGCCTGGGTGCCATTCAGCAAGACTTGTTTTTTGGTCAAGTCATATCTGTCAGCGAGTGAAACATCGTGCTGCATGGTCTGCGGCCTCCTGAACTGCATAATCAATTGTTAGGTCAAAAACTATGACCTAACAACGAAAATTTCCGTGACCTAGTCTCAAATTGCATGCTATGATAGGCATAAGTGATCAGAGAGGTGGGCCGGTGGACTGGGATAAATTGCGAATCTTCCATGCGGTTGCTGATGCCGGGTCGCTGACCCATGCCGGCGAGACTTTGCATCTTTCGCAATCAGCCGTGTCACGGCAAATCAGAGCGCTTGAGGAGTCGCTCGACGCGACATTGTTTCATAGGCATGCACGCGGCTTGATACTCACAGAGCAGGGAGAGCTGTTATTTGAGGCCACGCGCGCAATGAGCAAACGGCTTGATGCCGCATCCGCACGGATTCGCGACAGTGAAGATCAAGTGTTTGGCGCCCTGCGCGTCACCACAACCACCGGTTTTGGCACCCTTTGGCTGGCGCCCCGCTTACCGCAGCTCTATGAAAAATACCCAGACCTCAATGTAGAGCTGATGCTTGAGGAAAGGGTATTGGACCTGCCGATGCGTGAGGCCGATGTCGCCATTCGCATGAAAGAGCCGAGCCAAGCAGATTTGATTCGAAAACGCCTGATGACGGTCGAAATGGGGCTTTACGCCAGTGAAGACTACCTCAAATCGCGCGGCACGCCGCAAGCGCTCGACGATATGGCCAATCATCGGTTGATTTGCCAAAATCCGAACGCGCCTCAAGTGGCGGTCAGTGCCGCATTGGTGCAAAATTTGATGGGGTATAGCCCCAAATCCACATTGACCGTCAACAATTACTTTGGTGTCTTGCAAGGTGTGATCAACAACCTTGGGATCGGAATTTTGCCCAATTACGTCACCCATGATTTTCCAGATCTGGTGCGTGTTTTGCCCGAGCTTGAAAACACGGAAGTCCCTGTTTTTCTGGCCTATCCAGAAGAATTGCGCCACTCGCGCCGCATCGCGGCCTTTCGAGACTTTGTCCAAGACGAGATCATCGCCCGCCGCCGGGCAGAGCGCGGCCTTGAAATGCAAAAATAGCTATGCCCTGAGCGCATAGCGGCTTTGCGCTTACAGGACTTGCAGGGATGTGAAGGCGCTCCTAAATACGCCTCATGAGTTCGGCGCCCAAGGGCGCGCCTCATAACCTCCCTGTTGGACTTTCGCCGGGCCATGTGCCCGGCTTTTTTTTGCCTGGCCCACATGGCAGTTGCGCTGCCAATTTGCCAATTAAGCCATGCTTTCGCGCAAAAGCGGCATTTAATAGCTATTCCAACCTTCCCTCTGCCCGTTAACTTTCGTATCAGGGTGCAAATTTGCACCGTAAGGGATGACAACTTGCCAGATCCAGTGATAACGCCCGACCTTATAGCCGCCCATGGGCTCAGCCCAGACGAGTACGATCGTATTCTGCAAATCATAGGCCGGGATCCAAGCTTTACGGAAATGGGCATTTTCTCTGCCATGTGGAATGAGCATTGCTCCTACAAATCCTCAAAAAAATGGCTGCGCACCCTGCCCACGGAGGGGCCACAGGTGATTTGCGGCCCGGGTGAGAATGCGGGTGTTGTCGATATTGGAGATGGGCAGGCTGTCATTTTCAAAATGGAAAGCCACAATCACCCCAGCTATATCGAACCCTACCAAGGCGCGGCCACCGGCGTTGGCGGTATTTTGCGTGATGTCTTTACAATGGGCGCGCGTCCAATTGCGGCGATGAACTCTTTATCCTTTGGCAGTCCCGATCATCCCAAGACCAAATCCTTGGTCTCTGGCGTGGTGGCAGGTGTTGGCGGCTATGGCAATTGTTTCGGTGTACCGACCATCGGCGGCGAAGTGCGCTTTGATGCGGCCTATAACGGCAATTGCCTGGTGAACGCCTTTGCCGCCGGGCTCGCAGATACCGATAAGATCTTTTATTCGGCTGCGTCTGGCGTCGGCATGCCTGTGGTTTATCTGGGGGCCAAAACCGGGCGCGACGGGGTCGGCGGCGCGACAATGGCCAGCGCTGAATTTGACGACACCATTGAAGACAAGCGCCCAACCGTGCAGGTTGGCGACCCTTTCACCGAAAAGCGACTCATGGAAGCCACATTAGAGCTTATGGCAACGGGCGCTGTTATTTCCATACAAGATATGGGCGCCGCGGGCCTGACCTGCTCTGCGGTCGAAATGGGGGACAAAGGCAATCTCGGTGTGCGGTTGGATCTTGAAAAAGTGCCGACGCGCGAGCTGAACATGACGGCCTATGAGATGATGCTGTCTGAATCGCAAGAACGCATGCTCATGGTGCTGAAACCAGAGCTCGAAGAGCAAGCGAAGGCTGTCTTTGACAAATGGGATCTCGATTTCGCCATTGTCGGCGAAACAATCGCGGAAGACCGCTTTTTGATCATGATGAACGGCGAAGTGAAAGCCGATCTGCCGCTCAAAGCCCTCTCCGGCACTGCGCCAGAATATGACCGCCCATGGGTTGAAACTCCACCAGCTGACCCTCTGGGAGATGTGCCACAGATTGACCCGATTGACGGTCTAAAAATGCTTATATCCAGTGCGAATTACGCGGCCAAACAATGGGTATATGAACAATACGACAGCCAAGTTATGGCCGACAGTCTGCGCACGCCCGGCATGGGCTCGGGCATTGTGCGGGTTCATGGCACGCAAAAGGCTCTGGCCTTCACATCGGACGTGACACCGCGCTACGTCGCGGCCAACCCGTTTGAAGGCGGCAAGCAAGCCGTGGCTGAGGCCTATCGCAACCTCACAGCCGTCGGTGCCCTGCCCCTGGCCACCACCGACAATTTGAACTTTGGCAATCCTGAGAAGCCAGAAATCATGGGGCAATTTGTCGGAGCGCTCAAAGGCATTGGCGCCGCTGTCTCAGCTCTTGATATGCCGATCGTCTCCGGCAATGTGTCTTTGTATAATGAGACCGACGGGTCCGGCATTCTGCCGACGCCAACCATCGGTGCCGTTGGCCTAATTGCGGATGCCGATGAGGCCATTACAGGTCTGGCCCGCGAAGGCCATATGGCGATCTTGATTGGTGAAACCATCGGTCATCTTGGGCAATCTGCCCTTTTGGCGGAGGTCTTCAACCGCGTGGAAGGTGATGCACCGCCTGTTGATCTAGAAGCTGAAAAGAAACATGGCGAATTTATCCGTGCCAATTGCGCCTGGATTACCGCTTGTAGTGATCTGTCCGATGGAGGTCTCGCGCTGGCTGCTTTTGAGATGGCTGAGGCCGCAAATATCGGCGTTAGCTTAGATGCGGAAGGAACTGCGGAGCTCTTTGGTGAAGATCAGGCGCGCTATCTGGTGGCCTGCAACTTTGATCAGGCCGAAGCGCTTCTGGCAGCAGCCGGCAATCTTGGGATCCCGGCCACCTGTGTCGGCCGCTTTGGCGGTACGCAGGTCAGCTTTGGCGCGCAAGTGGCCGAGCTGTCGGAGCTCAGCAGTATTTTCCGCAACAGTTTCGCCGAAGCGGTCACTTGAAATAAACAGCGCTCGGCTCTACCTTCGAGCGTAACAACGTGAGGAAACACCCCATGGCCATGGCCGCACAAGATATTGAAGCTCTGATCCGAGAGGCTTTTCCCGAGGCGCAGATCACGATCACAGATCTGGCTGGGGACGGCAATCACTACGCCGCTGAGGTGACCGATGCCAGCTTCGCAGGAAAAAATAGGGTGCAACAGCATCGCGCTGTTTACGCCGCTTTGAAAGGCAAAATGGACGGGGCGCATGGGGAGTTGCATGCGCTGGCGCTGACCACAAAGGCACCGAGCTGAGATGTTTAACTGGGGTCTCATCGCATATCTTTCCCTTGCGATACTGATCTTGTTGTTTTTCCGGGCCCTTTGGGTGATCCGGCACGAAAAAGACCAAGGCCGCGGTTCTTTGCCCGGTCAGGGAGATCACGAGGTTCGAGCGGACTATTTTTCCGGCGGTGCCGGAGGTGGACATTCGGGCAGTTTTCGGGTTCCAAAAGACCCACAGAAATACGCACAGCAATTTGTGCCCAAAGACAGAAAGCCAAAAGATGAGCGCTGAAGATCAAATCCGCGAAACAGTGACGTCCAGTGATGTTGTCCTGTTCATGAAAGGCACCGCCTCAATGCCGCAATGTGGCTTTTCAAGCCAGATCGCCGGTATATTGAACTATATGGGTGTTGAATATCAAGACGTGAATGTGCTGGCTGATGATGCCATTCGTCAGGGAATTAAAGACTATTCCGATTGGCCGACGATTCCACAGCTCTATGTAAAAGGTGAATTCATCGGCGGTTGCGATATTGTCAGGGACATGACCCTATCGGGGGAACTGGACGGCCTTTTGGCGGAAAATAAAATCCAATACAACCAAGAGGCCGCCGATGAAATTCGCAAGGCAAATACAGCGGATTAATCGCGCCAATGCCCTGTGAGCCTGCGATCCGGACTCACACCGCAAAATCTGCCCATTTCGCTAGCCGGCGGATTGGGCTATTTTCTCTTCCAGCTCATCCGCCGCAGCTTCCGCCCGTGCCGATAATTCTGCCAGGCTCTCTAACAGAGCGGGCGGCACGACGGCCACTTCAACTTCTGTCGTGACTGTTTTGATTTCTGGAGAAACTTTTTGGATATCTTGCTGCGCCTGTTCCAAAGCCGCTTCCGCAGTCTTTAACTTTTCTTCCAAAGCCAAAGTGCGATCTGCAAGCATGAGACCCGACATAAGTAGCATCTGCGCTTCTGGCACCCGCCCCATTTGAGCCAGCAAGGTGCTGGCCTCGGCATCCAACGCGGCCCGAGCCTTTTCCAACTGCGGCTCCTCGCCTGCGGGGCAATTGACCGTATAGGGGCGTTGACCAATTTTGATGGTGATTTCAGGCATCCTGCGGCTCCTCATCATTGTCTGTTAACGCCTTCAGCAAGAGCTCAAGCTGCGCCGCTTCTGCTGCCCGTTCTGCGGTTAATGTGTCAATTTCAGCCTGCATCCCTGCATTTATGAGGCTCGCATCTCCCAGACCTACCGCATTCGCCGCCCGCAACGCTTGGTTAGACACACGCAAATGTGCGTTAGACTGCATCACTTGTGACAATTGCGCATCGAGAACGGCAAGCGCGTCGGCCTTAACATTTTCAGGCACAGCGGGCTCGCTAGGTGTGGCCGCAGGTGCGGGCTTGTTAAGCGATACGGCCTCTGTAGCCGTAGAGATGCGCCGAATTGCCGCCGCAATCCTTTGTTCAAAAACAGAAATATCATTCATTGCTCATCTCACATATCTGCAATCATACCACCATAAGCTGTCTCGAATCGCATTCATCACCTTTAGGGTAGGTTAAATTAACCTTAACGTCCAAGAGATGGTGCTTAAAACATTTTTTAAGAAATGGATCAGGTTACTTGATATTCCCACTTCACTTGATAGGAAGCAGCCATCATTGCCCTTACAGAAAGACAGCTCCGTGGATCTCAAAGCTCTCGCCGCCAAGAACCCAGAACATTGGAAAAAAGCCGCTGCTATTCGCGCTTTGACCCTAGATGCGGTTGCAGCCGCAAATTCGGGTCACTCAGGAATGGCGATGGGCATGGCCGATGTGGCCACTGTTCTGTTCGAAAAGCACATGAAGTTTGATGCCTCTGCCCCCAACTGGCCAGATCGCGATCGCTTCATCCTTTCCGCAGGGCATGGGTCGATGCTGCTCTACTCACTGCTGCACTTGACCGGCTACGCCGATATGACACTCGATGAGGTCAAAAACTTCCGCCAATGGGGCGCAAAAACCGCCGGGCACCCAGAATATGGTCACGCCTCAGGCATTGAAACCACCACCGGACCGCTTGGTCAGGGCATTGCCAATTCGGTGGGGTTTGCCATTGCCGAAGAAATATTGCGGGCCACCTACGGCAAGAAAATTCAAAACCACAACACCTATGTCATCGCCGGGGATGGTTGCTTGATGGAAGGTATCAGCCAAGAGGCCATCGGGCTTGCGGGCCGCCATGAGCTGGGACGTTTGATTGTGCTTTGGGATGACAATAACATCACCATCGACGGCACGGTTGAGCTGTCAGACCGGACAGATCAGGTGCAGCGTTTCAAAGCCTCGGGCTGGCATGTGCAAGCCATTGATGGCCACGACCCGATCGCGATTGATGAGGCTCTGACTGCTGCTCGCAAATCCAAAAAACCCTCAATGATTGCTTGCAAAACCCATATCGCTTTGGGGCACGCGGCGCAGGACACATCCAAAGGACATGGTGCGCTGACGGATGCTGCGCAATTGGCGGACGCAAAGGCTGCCTACGGCTGGCCATATGGCGCGTTTGAAATTCCCGCCGATGTCAAAGCAGCTTGGGAGGCCATTGGCGCCCGCGGCAGCGCGGAACGCGCCGAATGGGACAACCGCTTTTCGGGCATCTCAGCCGCGCGTCAGGCACAATTCAACCGCGCCTTTTCGGGAGAAGCGCCCAAGAAACTGGCCGCTGCGATCCGAGCCATCAAGAAAGATGCGGCAGAGTCCAAGCCAAAACTTGCCACGCGTTCAGCCTCAGAAAAAACCTTGCAGGCAGTCAACCCTGTGATGCCAGAAACCGTCGGTGGATCAGCTGACTTGACCGGATCAAACAATACAAAAACCGCCGATATGGGGATTTTTGATCCTGAAAATCGCGCCGGACGCTACATATACTACGGGATCCGCGAGCATGGCATGGCCGCTGCGATGAACGGTATGGCGCTACACGGCGGGATTCGCCCCTATGGCGGCACGTTCATGTGCTTTACCGATTATGCCCGCGGTGCAATGCGCCTCTCGGCTTTGATGGGCGTTCCGACTGTTTATGTCATGACGCATGACTCCATTGGTCTTGGTGAAGATGGCCCGACACACCAACCCGTCGAGCATTTGGCGATTTCTCGCGCCACCCCCAACACATTGGTTTTCCGCCCAGCCGATATCACCGAAACGGCGGAAGCTTGGGAAGTGGCACTCAGTCAGCCGAGCACGCCAAGCGTTATGGCGCTGTCACGTCAAGGCGTGCCGGCGGTGCGCCATGAGTATAAATCCGCAAACCTGAGCGCGCGCGGAGCCTATGTTTTGGCCGAGGCCGAGGGCAAGCGCCAAGCGATTTTGATGGCGACAGGCACAGAGGTGTCACTGGCCCTAGAGGCCCGTGATCTGCTGCAAGCCGAAGGCATTGGAACCCGCGTTGTCTCTATGCCCTGCATGGAGTTATTTGCCCAACAAGATGACGCTTATCGCAAACGTATATTGCCCGGCGGCGCGGTGCGCGTGGCCGTGGAAGCGGCTGTGCGCATGGGCTGGGATCAATGGCTCCTGGGCGAACGCGGTCGTGAGGCCAAGGCTGGTTTTGTGGGCATGACAGGCTTTGGCGCCTCTGCCCCTGCCGATCGGCTCTATGAAGAGTTTGGCATCACCGCCCAAGCAATTGCACAGAAGGTCAAATCTTTGCTCTAAAACGGCCAAGGCTGCGGCAGGAACCGCAGCCTTTTTGCCAGGCGCAATTTTGATGCAAACTGTGTTATCGCAAGCAGTTATCGCTAACGCAAATGTTTTCGCTAACAAGTTGAAAATCCCGCAGCTTTGAACTTTTAATGCGCCCCTGACCTTGCTAGTTCACCGGCAAGAATTTGCAAAAGGTGAGTGCTGTGACAGTCAAAATAGGCATTAATGGATTTGGCCGTATCGGTCGCTGCGTTTTGGCGCATATCGTATCTTCCGGCCGCAAAGATGTGGAAGTGGTTAAGATCAACGCCACCGGCCCGCTGGAAACCAGCGCACATTTGATGCGATACGACAGCGTGCATGGTCGGTTCGGTGGGGAAATTACCGTCGGCGATGGGACACTGGATCTCGGTCTTGGGCCGATTGAAATGTTCTCCAGCTATGACCCCAATACGCTAGACTGGAGCGGTGTTGATGTTGTTTTGGAATGCACCGGTAATTTCAACGATGGCGACAAAGCCAAAGTCCACCTGGCGCGGGGCGCAAAGAAGGTTTTGATTTCGGCGCCAGCTGTCAATGTGGATCGCACCATAGTGTTGGGGGCCAATGAGGCCGCGCTTTTGCCAAGTGATGTGATGATTTCCAATGGCTCTTGCACGACCAATTGCCTTGCCCCACTTGCCAAGGTTCTCAACGACGCAATCGGCATCGAACGCGGGATCATGACCACCATCCACAGCTATACGGGGGATCAACCAACCCTAGATCGGCGTCACAGTGATCTCTATCGCGCCCGGGCCGCCGCCATGGCGTTGATACCGACCTCCACCGGCGCAGCCAAAGCCCTCGGTGAGGTTTTGCCAGAAATGGCAGGTAGACTGGACGGCACGGCCATTCGCGTCCCGACCCCAAATGTCTCTTGTGTCGATCTGACCTTTGAGGCTGCGCGGCCTGTCACGAAACAGGAGGTCAACGCCGCGGTCGAACGGGCCGCCAATGGTGAAATGGCAGGCATATTGGGGTATGATCCGGCACCAAAAGTTTCTATTGATTTCAATCACACGCCCGAATCGTCAATTTTTGCCCCCGATCAAACCAAAGTGGTTGGCGGGACAACCGTCCGCGTATTATCATGGTATGATAATGAATGGGGCTTTTCCGTGCGCATGGCTGATTTGGCCGCCAAAATGGGGCAGCTCAAGTAATTTTGGAGATACTATGACCCCGCGCCTGGCTCTTTATGTTGCAATCGCCGCCGTGGCGGCCATTGCGGCCGATTTATTTTTGACACAAGGCGCTGCGATTTTGTATCTCGCCCGCTCATTTCTTGACCTAATCGACACGATTGCCTTCTGGAGGTAGTGCCGCCGGTTGACTTTTCTTGCGACCTATGATGTTAGCGCTATCAAAACACTATGGGGCATGGATATGACATTAAAAGTTGCAATCAACGGATTTGGCCGCATTGGCCGCAATGTACTGCGCGCGATCGTTGAATCAGGGCGGACAGACCTCCAGGTCATCGCCATCAATGACCTGGGCCCGGTTCAAACCAATGCGCATATGTTGAAATACGATTCCGTGCATGGGCGATTTGCCGCCTCTGTGACCCATGGGCACGATTTTATTGATGTTGGCCAAGGGCCCATTCGCGTCACAGCCATACGCAACCCAGCGGAGTTGCCTTGGTCCGATGTGGATGTGGTGATGGAATGCACAGGCATTTTCACCTCAAAAGCCGATTGCCAAGCCTATCTCGACAATGGCTCCTCCCGCGTGCTGATCTCAGCCCCCGGAAAAGACTCCGATAAAACCATCGTTTATGGCGTCAATCACCACACATTAACCTCAGATGACTTAATTGTTTCAAATGCATCCTGCACCACCAATTGCTTGGCGCCCATCGCCAAAGTCTTGCACGAATCCATCGGAATCAAACGCGGTTTGATGACGACCATTCACAGCTATACGGGCGATCAGCCGACATTGGATCGCACCCATAAAGACCTGTATCGGGGCCGCGCTGCTGCCCTGTCGATGATCCCAACAACCACAGGCGCGGCCAAAGCTGTTGGCTTGGTTTTGCCAGAATTAAACGGCAAGTTGGATGGCGTGGCCATCCGCGTGCCAACACCCAATGTCTCAGCTGTGGACCTAACCTTCGAAGCTGGGCGTAGCACAGATTCGGCTGAAATTTTAGCGCTGATGCAGACCGCCGCCGCCGGACCACTTAAGGGCGTGCTCGATGTCGTGGAGGCGCCTTTGGTCTCATCCGATTTCAACCACGATGCACATTCATCCGTCTTTCATGCAGATCAAACCCTGATTATGGGCGGAGATATGGTACGCGTGTTGTCTTGGTATGACAACGAATGGGCATTTTCCAATCGCATGGCAGATACTGCTGTGGCCATGGGCAAATTAATCTAAGCGCAGACAGCTCTTGCGAATTATGACAGGCGCAGGCGGCTTTTTAAGGCCGCCTCAACCGCCGGGGTGACGAATTTGGACACATCCCCATCCAAGCGACAAATCTCTTTGACCAATTTTGAAGCAATCGCCTGATGCTGGGCTTCGGCCATTAAAAAGACTGTTTCAATTGATGAATCCAGCTGCCTATTCATTCCAACCATTTGATATTCATATTCAAAATCTGAAACTGCGCGCAATCCGCGTAAAATAACCCCGGCGCCCACGTCGCGGGCGCAATCAATCAAAAGATTCTCAAACGGGTGAACCTGAATTTCAGTGCCGGTTTGTTGCGTGAGCCGCGCCGCTTCAACTTCAATCATTGCCACGCGCTCATCGAGATCAAAGAGCGGCCCTTTATCACGATTGATCGCCACCCCGATGACCAAACGATCCACCAATGCGCACCCCCGCCTGATGATATCAATATGTCCGAGGGTGATCGGATCAAAGGTTCCGGGGTAAAGGCCTATGCGCATCTTGATCTCTCCGACTTGATATCAGTAACAAGCCATAATTTGAGCGAATTGCAAGCCAACGCAGAGTAAAAACCAGCATAGACCTTAAATTTGACCGCATGGCTCGTCAGCCAGAGCCTCAAGTCTTTGAATCTCCGCCCGCAGACCACTCACCAAAACCTGGGCAAATTGGTTGAGCCGGCGGTTGTGGCGGTCGTCGGTGGAGCGGATCAAAAAGAAACTGCGCGTCAGGCTCAAATGCTCCGTTAAAATTCGGCGCAACTCCGGGGCAAATGGCAAGGCGAAATCATGCACAATGCCAAGCCCCGCGCCTTGCCGCAATAAGTTCATCTGGACCGAAATGGAATTGGACGCCAGCTGCACGCGTTGCAGTCCGAGCGGTTCGAGGTAGTCGAGTTCTTTATCAAAGATCATATCTTGCACATAGCCAACTGTCGGCAAGTCTTTAAGATCATTGAGACGCTTTGGTTTTTTGTGGCTCTGCCAAAGCGCCGTTGAGGCCGCGAGATGCAGTCGATAGTCAGCAATGCGTTGGACCATAAGCCGCCCAGCCGTGGGTTGGCTGACCCCAATCGCCATATCAGCCTCTCGCCGTGTCAGGTTGAAAACCCGCGGCAAGGCCACAATTTGAATATCCAAATCTGGATATATTTTTGTGATATCGCCGCAAACCTGTGGCAGGAGGAAATTGGCGCAGCCATCCGGCGCGCCGATGCGAATCTGCCCCCGCAGCCCTTCCCCATCGCCGCGCAGCGCCCCAAGCCCGGCATTTAAAGAGGCCTGAGCAGCATCCACATGCGCCACGAGCCCATGGCCCGCTTCGGTAAGATCATAGCCCTTTGGAGACTTTGAAAAGAGCGGCGTTGAATGCGCATGCTCCAACCGCGCAATCCTGCGGCTGACCGTTGCGGGGTCAATTTTCAAGACCTGCGCTGCAACCGTCAGACTGCCCGATTGCGCCACGGTCAGAAAGATGCGGAGATCATCCCAATTTTCCATCTATACCTATATTTTTGCAAAATGATTTTGGATTATTTTCGCTTTTAATTACATTATTGCAAGATTAAAAGGACAAAAAACAAGGAGCCCCCCATGCAAGAGTTAACCCACTATATCAATGGTGCCCATGTCAAAGGCATCTCTGGACGTTTTGCGGATGTCTACAACCCGGCCACTGGCGAGGTTCAAGCGAAAGTCCCGCTGGCCAATAGTGCCGAGCTCGAACAAGCCGTGGCCCACGCCGCCGCCGCTCAGCCCGCTTGGGCTGCCGTCAATCCCCAGCGCCGCGCCCGGGTTTTGATGAAATTTGTGGATCTATTGAACCGCGATATGGACAAATTGGCCGAGGCCTTGAGCCGCGAGCACGGCAAGACCTTGCCTGATGCCAAAGGCGATGTGATCCGTGGTTTAGAAGTTGTGGAATATTGCATTGGTGCACCGCATTTGCTGAAAGGTGAATTCACAGACAGCGCCGGTCCCGGCATTGATATGTACTCCATGCGTCAGGCGCTTGGCGTCACGGCGGGCATCACCCCGTTCAATTTCCCAGCCATGATTCCCATGTGGATGTTTGCGCCGGCCATTGCCTGCGGCAACGCCTTTATCTTGAAACCCTCCGAGCGCGACCCCTCTGTGCCGTTGATGTTGGCGGAATTGCTCGAAGAAGCCGGTCTGCCCAAGGGCGTTTTGCAAGTCGTGAACGGCGATAAAGAAGCGGTCGACGCGATACTGCATCATGATGTCATTCAATCAGTCGGCTTCGTCGGCTCTACCCCAATCGCAGAATATATCTATGCGACCGGCTGCGCCAATGGCAAACGAGTTCAGTGCTTTGGTGGTGCGAAGAACCATATGATCATCATGCCAGATGCGGATATGGATCAAGCGGCAGATGCGCTGATGGGCGCAGGTTATGGCGCCGCCGGCGAGCGGTGCATGGCCATTTCTGTCGCAGTTCCCGTCGGCGAAGACACAGCTGACCGCCTTATGGAAAAATTGATCCCGCGGGTCGAAGCTCTTAAGGTTGGCCCCTATACGGCGGGCAATGACGTCGACTACGGCCCAGTTGTCACCGCAGCTGCCAAGGCAAATATCGAACGCCTGGTGCAAACCGGCATAGATCAAGGGGCAAATCTTGTGGTGGATGGTCGTGACTTCAACCTCCAGGGCTACGAGGACGGCTTTTTTGTCGGCGCGCATTTGTTCGACAATGTGACCAAGGATATGGACATCTACAAATACGAAATATTCGGCCCGGTACTGTCCACCGTACGCGCAGAGACCTACGAAGAAGCCCTGGGGCTCGCCATGGATCATGAATATGGCAATGGCACTGCGATCTTCACCCGTGACGGCGATACCGCGCGCGATTTTGCCAATCGGGTCAATGTTGGCATGGTGGGCATCAATGTGCCCATCCCAGTGCCTTTGGCCTATCATACCTTCGGTGGGTGGAAAAAATCAGTCTTTGGTGATTTGAACCAGCACGGGCCAGATGCGTTTAAATTCTACACACGCACCAAGACAGTGACTTCGCGCTGGCCTTCAGGCACCAAAGAAGGTGGCGAATTCTCTATTCCCGTCATGGAATAAATCGCGCGCCGCGCCGGGAGCCGCAAAGCCCCGGCGCAGGCAGCCTCGAGAGGCTCGGCCTTCAAAATAGAAGCTGGATTCCTGCTTTGGGATTTGCTTCACTTGCCTTAACGAAATGACAGGAGCTGTCGTATGGATTTTGCCCTTTCCGAAGAACAAACCGCGATTTTTGACATGGCCCGTGATTTTGGTGCCCAACACATCGCGCCTTTCGCGCGGGAGTGGGAAGAGGCCGGTGAAATTCCAAAGAGCCTCTGGCCCCAATTGGCACAATTGGGCTTTGGCGGGCTCTATGTGCGTGAAGAAAGCGGTGGATCGGGCCTGAGCCGGCTTGATGCAACTTTGGTGTTTGAAGCGCTCTCGATGGCCTGTCCAACGGTGGCGTCGTTTTTGTCCATCCACAATATGTGCGCCGCTATGATCGATAAGTTCGGCTCACAGGCGCTGCGGGATAAATATCTTCCGCGCGCCTTGACTATGGAGACCTTCTTTTCCTACTGCCTCACCGAGCCTGGCTCGGGCTCTGATGCCTCGGCATTGAAAACACGGGCAGATAAGAGCAACACAGATTTCTCCCTCACAGGCACAAAGGCCTTTATCTCAGGTGGCGGCTATTCTGATGCCTATATTATCATGGCCCGCACGGGCGATGACAGTCCAAAGGGCATCACCGCCATGATCGTGGAAGATGGCGCCGAGGGGCTGTCCTTCGGCGGGCTAGAAGATAAAATGGGCTGGCGCGCGCAACCCACCCGACAAGTGCAGCTGGATGACTGCAAGACACCCATCGAAAACCTTTTGGGTGAGGAAGGCCGCGGATTTTCCTACGCAATGGCCGGGCTGGACGGCGGGCGGCTCAATATCGCAGCTTGTTCTTTGGGGGCTGCACAACAGGCATTTGACGCAACCCGCGCCTATATGGCTGAGCGCAAAGCCTTTGGGAAATCAATTGATCAGTTTCAAGCCCTACAATTTCGTCTGGCAGATATGGAGATTGAGCTGCAATCTGCGCGCATATTTCTGCGGCAAGCCGCTTGGAAACTGGACAATGGCGCAACAGATGCAACGCATTTCTGCGCTATGGCCAAAAAGTTGGTGACAGATATGGGTAGCAAAGTGGCCAATGACTGCCTGCAACTGCATGGTGGCTATGGCTATTTGGCCGATTACGGCATTGAAAAAACCGTGCGCGATCTCAGGGTGCATCAAATCTTAGAAGGCACCAATGAAATCATGCGGATGATTGTTGCAAGGGGTTTGCGCGCATGAGTGATCTCATCGCGCGCAAAGACGGCAAGGCCGGGCGGTTCACACTCAACCGGCCGGGCGCGTTGAACGCTTTGACCTATGAGATGTGCCTGCAAATTGAGAGCTACCTTGGGACGTGGGAAGCCGATCCAGACATTGACGTGATCCTGTTTGAAGGCGCGGGTGAGCGGGCCTTTTGCGCCGGTGGCGATATAACGGCCATGTATAAAACAGCCCTGGCCGGAGACTTCGATTATGGCCGGCAATTTTGGACCGATGAATACCGCCTCAACGCTAAACTCGCGACCAGCCATAAGCCGATCATCAGCTTTTTGCACGGGTTCACAATGGGCGGTGGCGTGGGGCTCGGCTGCCACCTGCCGCATAGAATTGTCTGTGAATCCAGCCAAATAGCCATGCCAGAATGCGGCATTGGTCTTGTGCCAGATGTAGGCGGCTCCTTGCTTTTGGCCCGAGCACCCGGGCGCTTCGGTGAATATCTTGGCACAACCGCCAGCCGTATGGGACCGGCAGATGCCATTTTTGCCGGCTTTGCGGATCATTTTATCCCGCAGGACGATTGGCCCGGATTGATCCAAACCCTCTGCGACACAGGCGATGTTTCAGCAATTGCCAAGGCCGCCCGCCCTGCGGGCCCTGCTCCACTCTTGCAGATTGAACCGCAGGTGAATGAATTTTTCCGCGGTGATTTTTTCGGCGATATTGTCAACAATCTCAATCACTCTGGTGGCGATTTTGCCGAGGCCTGCCTCAAGAAACTGGGCCGCTCTAGCCCGCTGGCCATGGCCGCGACTATTGAGTTGATCCACCGCGTGCGCGGGCTGGATGATATCGTTTTGGCTCTGGGCATGGAATATCGGTTCACCTACCGCGCCGCAGAGCAAGGTGATTTCATCGAAGGCATCCGCGCGATGGTGATCGACAAAGACAAGTCCCCAAAATGGCGGCACGCGATGACCGATCCGCTTTTGCCGGCGGCCAGCGCCATGCTGCGTCCTTTGGGGCTCCATTCCCTTGATCTCACGGAGAATTAACATGAACATCGGATTTATTGGACTTGGAAATATGGGGGCACCCATGGCCAAAAATCTGGCCGCTGCCGGCCATAGAGTTGCGGGATTTGACCCAGCTGGCACCACCGCAGAGGGGGTGAGCACCGCCGCCAGTGCCGAAGCGGCCGCTCTGGGCGCCGATGTGGTCATCACCATGCTCCCCAATGGGAAAATTGCTCAATCAGTGGCCGATCAAGTTCTGCCTGTTATGGGCAAAGGCACAGTCTTGCTCGATTGTTCCACCATCGACGTGGCCACGGCCCGCCAAATTGCACGCCGCGCCGAGCATCGGGACATCAGCTTTCTCGACGCACCCGTGTCTGGCGGCGTGGGCGGGGCTGAAGCTGGCACTTTGACCTTCATGGTGGGTGGAGCAGATGAGAGCTTTGCCGCAGTGACCCCGCTGTTTGACATCATGGGGCGCACAGCTGTGCTTTGCGGCGGCGCTGGCAATGGGCAAGCGGCAAAAATTTGCAATAATATGATACTTGGCATCACGATGATCGGCACCTGCGAAGCCTTCGCCCTGGCCGATAAACTGGGCCTAGATCGGCAAGCCATGTTTGACGTGGTGAGCACCTCTTCGGGCTACAGTTGGACGATGAATGCCTATTGTCCAGCGCCTGGCGTCGGGCCACAAAGCCCTGCGGATAATGGCTACGCTCCGGGCTTTGCCGCCGATCTCATGCTGAAAGATCTGCGCTTGTCACAACAGGCGGCGCAAGATGTGGATGCCGATACGCCTATGGGCGCGGCTGCGACTGAACTTTACAAAATATTTGTAGAACAGGAAGATGGTAGCGGTCGAGATTTTTCCGCCATGCTGCCGCGATTCGAGGGCCGCACACGTTCCTAGGAGAGCCAGATGTTGATGCAAGATTTTGCTGCCAGCTTATCCTTCAAGGCTCTGCCAGAGGATGTGTTGAAAGTCTTGCGACGCTCGCTGCTCGACAGCATTGGGGTTGCGGCGATGGGCGCGCAAACCGACATGGCTCGGATTGGAACCAAAACCGCAAGAGCCATGTTCGGTGCCACTTCGGCCTCGGCCGCGCGCTGTCTTTTTGATGGACATCTGGCAAGCCTGGCCGGCGCAGCGATGGCCGGCGCGATGACGATCGACAGCATCGACGCCCATGATGGCACCTCCCCTTGCAAGGGCCATGCGGGATCTGCGATTTTTCCGGCGCTTTTGGCTCTGGCCGATGAACGCAGTATGACTGGCCAAGATTTTGCGACCTATTTGGCATTGGCCTATGAGATAAGCTACCGCGCCGGGCTGACACAGCATGACACCTGCGCCGATTACCATACATCGGGAGCCTGGACTGCGGTTGGGGTCGCTGCGATGACGGCGCGGGTGATTGGCTGTAATCCCATGCAAATTCGTGAGGCCGCAGGCATTGGCGAATATCATGGTCCACGCAGCCAGATGATGCGCTGTATAGATCATCCGACTATGGTGCGCGACGGGGTTGGATGGGGTGCTCCGACCGGAGTCACAGCTGGTTTTTTGGCGCTCAACGGATTCACCGGTGCTCCGGCGCTCACCTGTGAGGGGCCACATTGGCAAGAGTTGGGCGAAACCTGGAAATTGGTAACCGACACCCATTACAAGCCCTACCCTTGTTGTCATTGGGCCCACCCAAGCATAGATGCCGCAGCCGATCTCATGGCCGAGCATTCCATTACCCATCAACAGATCAGCTCTGTGGAGATAAAAACCTTTCACAACGCAACCCGGCTGGCCGGTCATCGCCCGACAACGGCTGATGAATTTGCCTATTCAATCGCCTTTCCTGTTGCCTGCATGATTGTGCGCGGGCAAATCGGTCCAGCGGAACTGGCACCCGAAACTCTGAAAGATCCCGAAATTTTGCGCATCAGTACCGCCACGCATTTAATTGATGACCCACATTTAACCCAAATCAGCGAAGGAAAACGTTGGGCACAGGTGAGCCTCCACCTGCGCGATGGGCGCATGTTTGAAAGCAGCCCGCGCAGCCCACGCGGCGATGTCGATATGCCACTCACAGATGCGGAAATGACCGAGAAATTCCACCTATTCGCGGATCCGATTTTGGGGGTCAAAACTGCACAAACCGTAGAAAATCTCTGCACGAATTTTGACCAACTTGATGCGCCTGGACTTCAGTCTTTGCTTGACCTGATCCTGAGCAAACCTCAGATCTAACGCTATTTTTGCGCGGCGAGCATCTCCCTGAGATAGCGGCCTGTGTGGCTTTTCGAAACTTTTGCCACCTCCTCGGGCTTGCCTTTGGCCACCACCTGGCCGCCTCCATCGCCACCCTCGGGGCCAATATCAATGATGTGATCTGCGGTTTTCACCACATCCAAGTTGTGTTCGATCACAATGACAGAATTGCCCTGATCAACCAGCTCATGCAGCACTTCGAGCAATTTGCGCACATCTTCAAAATGCAGACCCGTGGTCGGTTCATCCAAAATATATAGGGTACGACCCGTGCTGCGCTTGGACAGCTCTTTCGAAAGCTTCACCCGTTGCGCCTCGCCTCCTGACAGGGTTGTCGCTTGCTGGCCCACCTTGATATAGCCCAGTCCCACCCGCATAAGCGCATCCATCTTTTCGCGGATCGACGGCACTGCCTTAAAGAAATCTTGTGCAGCCTCCACGGTCATATCCAGCACATCAGCAATGGATTGCCCTTTGAACTTCACCTCCAAGGTTTCGCGATTATAGCGCGCGCCTTTGCAGGTTTCACATTCGACATAGACATCCGGCAGGAAGTGCATTTCAATTTTAATCACCCCATCACCCTGACAGGCCTCGCAGCGCCCACCTTTAACATTAAAGGAGAAGCGCCCCGGCTTATATCCGCGGGCCTTGGCCTCGGGCAGGCCGGCAAACCAATCGCGGATCGGTGTGAAAGCGCCCGTATAGGTGGCCGGATTTGACCGCGGCGTGCGGCCAATGGGGCGTTGGTCAATGTCGATAACCTTGTCGAGATGCTCCAGACCTTTCACCGTCTCACATGGTGCCGGCGTCTGTCGGGCACCATTCAGATTCATCGAGGCCGTTTTGAACAGGGTCTCAATGGTCAGGGTCGATTTGCCCCCACCCGAAACACCCGTGACACAAACAAACTGCCCCAGGGGGAAATCTACCGTAATATTTTGTAAATTATTCCCCGTCGCCTTTTTCACGGTGACTTTCTTTTTGTTGCCAAGCCGGCGTGTTTTTGGAATTTCAATGCACCGACGGCCAGACAGATAATCTCCGGTCACAGAGGCCGCATTGGCGACGATCTGTTCTGGCGTGCCTTTGGCCACCACTTGCCCCCCATGCACCCCTGCTCCAGGTCCAATGTCGAACACATAATCCGCCTCGCGAATAGCCTCTTCGTCATGCTCAACGACGATGACGGTATTTCCTTGATCGCGAAGGTTTTTGAGCGTGGTCAAAAGCCGGTCATTATCCCTTTGGTGCAGGCCGATGCTTGGCTCATCCAGCACATAAAGCACGCCCTGAAGCCCGGAGCCGATCTGGCTGGCCAGGCGAATCCTTTGGCTCTCGCCACCCGAAAGCGTGCCGGAATTACGCGCCAAGGTCAGATATTCGAGCCCGACATTATTGAGAAACCCAAGCCGTTCACGAATTTCTTTCAAGATCGGCCCGGCAATCGCCAGCTTTTGTTTGCTCAGCTGTTCCGGCACCGAGTTGCACCACTCAAATGCCTCTTTGATGGACATTTGCACCACTTGCCCAGCATGCAAGCCCGCAATTTTCACCGCCAAAGCCTCAGCCCGCAGCCGATACCCGCCGCAGGTGCCGCAGGAGCGGTTGTTTTGATAGCGCTCAAATTCTTCGCGGATCCAATTGCTGTCAGTTTCGCGGTAGCGGCGCTCCATATTGGGGATGACACCCTCAAAGCTGCGGGTCACCTGATACACCCGCCCGGCCTCGTCGTAGCGAAACAAAATTTCCTCCTTACCCGATCCGTAAAGAAATACCTGTTGTACCTTTTCCGGCAGGTCTTTCCATTTCGCAGAGGGTTTGAAGTCGTAATGTTTGGCAATAGATTCAATAGTCTGAAGAAAGTAAGGCGATTTACCTTTGCGCCAGGGGGCCAAGGCTCCATCAGAAATCTTCAAGGTTTGATCGGGCACCACGAGCCGCTCATCAAAGAACAATTCAACCCCCAACCCGTCGCATTGCGGACAGGCACCAAAGGGCGCGTTAAAGGAGAACAGCCGCGGCTCAATTTCAGGGATGGTAAACCCCGATACAGGACAGGCGAATTTTTCGCTAAACGTATAGCGTTCGGGCGCGCCCTCAGAGGGTGCAGTTTCAAGAATGGTAATGCCATCGGCCAGATCTAAGGCCGTACGAAAACTATCGGCCAAACGGGTTTCGATCCCTTCACGCACCACAATCCGGTCGACGACCACATCAATGTCATGGCGGAATTTTTTGTCGAGCGCAGGCGGTTCGTCCAGATCATAAAACTCGCCATCAACTTTGACACGTTGAAAACCTTGTTTGCGCAGCTCGGCGAATTCTTTGCGATACTCGCCCTTCCGGTCGCGCACAATGGGTGCCAGTAAATAGCCGCGCGTGCCCTCCTCCATCGCCATGACCCGGTCAACCATGTCTTGAACCTGTTGCGCTTCAATCGGCAATCCAGTTTCGGGAGAAAACGGCGTGCCAACCCGGGCGAACAACAGCCGCATATAGTCATAAATTTCCGTAACCGTACCGACAGTGGAACGGGGATTTTTTGAGGTGGTTTTTTGCTCAATGGAGATCGCAGGGCTCAAACCGCTGATATGATCAACATCAGGTTTTTCCATCATATCAAGAAATTGACGCGCATAGGCCGATAGGCTCTCCACATATCGCCTTTGCCCCTCCGCATAGATTGTATCAAAGGCCAAAGAGGATTTGCCCGAACCTGACAGCCCGGTTATGACCACCAATTGATCACGGGGAATATCGACATCTATATTCTTGAGATTGTGCTCGCGCGCACCGCGTACTTCAATGTTTTTTAGCTCAGCCATTTTGGACCCCAAATCTTTGAACACAACATAGTGTTAACTCGCAGCGGGGCCAATTAAAAAATGAGAACCTTTAGGGAACATAGAGATTTATTCCACCAAAAGAGTGGATTGAGAAACACCGGCGCAAAGAACATTGCTTTGCGCCGGTACCGCGCTCGAAGCTTGCGGGTTTCAAATGTGGATGGCACGATCCCAAGCGTCTAAAACGCTCTCATGCATCATTTCCGATAAGGTGGGATGCGGGAAGACAGTTTGCATCAAATCTTCTTCCGTGGTTTCCAACTGCCGCCCGACCACATAGCCTTGAATCAGCTCTGTGACTTCCGCGCCAATCATATGCGCCCCCAGAAGCTCGCCTGTTTTGGCATCAAAAACAGTTTTGACCATCCCTTCCGACTCGCCCAAAGCAATCGCCTTGCCATTGCCAATAAAAGGGAAGCGCCCAACGCGCACCTCATGGCCTGCCTCCTTGGCCTGTGCTTCGGTATATCCGACGCTGGCCACCTGCGGCGTGCAATAGGTGCAACCGGCAATGCTTTCGGGCTTGACCGGATGAGGCGTGCCACCTGCGATCATTTCAGCCACCATGACGCCCTCATGACTGGCCTTATGCGCAAGCCAGGGTGCGCCAGCCACATCGCCAATGGCATAGACACCGGCCACCGCAGTGCGGCAATAAGCATCGGTTTTAATATGGGTCCGATCCACGTCAACGCCAAGCGCCTCAAGCCCGAGATCCTCAACATTGCCCACGATCCCGACAGCAGAGATCACCGTGTCAAACACCTCGGTTGTGACTTTACCGTTCTGCTCAATATGCGCAGTGACAGAGCCTTGACCGCGATCAAGTTGTTTCACCATGGTTTTTGTGCGAATTTTCATTCCCTGCTTTTCAAAAGCCTTTTGCGCGAAGGCGGAAATTTCCGCATCTTCCACAGGCATCACCCGATCCATCACCTCCACCACCGTGGTATCAACGCCGAGCGTGTTATAAAAATTGGCAAATTCGATACCAATTGCCCCGGAGCCAATCACCAAGAGCTTTTTCGGCATGCGCGGCGGGGTCAGAGCGGTTTTATAGGTCCAAACCAGATCCCCATCCCCCTCAAGACCGGGCAATTCGCGCGCCCGCGCCCCGGTGGCAATGATGATATGCTTGGCCGATAGGCTCTCCTCGCCTTTGGCCGTTTTGACCGAAACCTGGCCCGGCGCCGTGATTGTCGCCGCACCCATCAAAGCGGTCACTTTATTCTTTTTCAGCAAATGGGAGACGCCGCCATTCAGTTGTTTTGCGATGGCGCGAGACCGCGCCACAACCGCATCGAGATCATAGTCAATTCCCTGCGCCGACAAACCAAATTCCTTGGCACGCTGCATCAAATGATACACCTCAGAGGAACGCAGCATCGCCTTCGTGGGAATACAGCCCCAGTTGAGACATATGCCCCCCATATGCTCGCGTTCCACCACGATGGTTTTCAAACCCAATTGTGCTGCACGAATTGCCGCAACGTAGCCCCCTGGCCCCGCTCCAATCACGATCACATCATATGCATTCTCAGCCATCACAGGACTCCGTTTTGAAATTAGTTTAATATTAAACTATAATTCAAACCGGTGCAAATCGAAATTTTCGCGCGCCACGGGTTGAGGTCCATAGCAGCCATGCCAAGAGCTTACGGGTTTGCTGAAAGGCTCTTAAGTGTAAAATCATACCCGCCCGCTTGGGTATAAATCACCTCCGGCTCTGTTGCGCGACGGTTCAACGCCGTATTGCGCGCAGGAAAGCGGCCAAATTTGCGGATGATATCCCGATGCGCCTGCGCATGGGGCAATTGCACAGCCTTGCCCTGTGGCAGGCGAGATGTAATCAACCGCACAGCACGATCTTGATCTGTCAGGCTCTCTGAATGCATCAAGGGCATATAGAAAAACTGTCGCGCCGGCTCGTCAATCTTCAAATCCCAGCCATTGTGCAACGCCGCTTTCGCCGCCGCGCGGGCATGCCGATCTGATCCAAATGATCGCGCGGTCCCCCGAAACATATTGCGGGGCATTTGATCCATCAAAATCAAATAGGCGAGCGTGCCCGTCGCATAGGTCAACCAAAGCCCATTGGCCCCATTGAGCGTGTTCCACCAAAGCTGTTCGAACCGCCTGCGCACCTCCTGATCGAGCGCCTCATCGGCGTCATACCATCTCTCTGGTCCAACTTCGTCCAGCCAAAAATCAACAACTTCGTTAACAGTTGTCATATGCCCGCTCCGGTTCGTCTGCCTTTCCCTAATTTCTACCCATCTAATTCAAAAGTGCAAAGAAAAAGGTAACTCTATGTTTCATTCGTTTCATCTTCCAAGGCTGTTTCAATGTAATATTCCGACGCGACCTCAACCGCGACCGGGCTGGCGGAGGGCAGAACCGGCGCATATGCACCATCGTCGATGCCCGCACGCGACCGCTGGGTCATCCGGTAAATCGCGTAACTCGCCAGGATGAGCATCAAAAGCGCAATCATGCCAAAGAAGGCTTGGGGCCCAAAGCTGTCCATCATCCAGCCCGTCACCAAAGGCCCAGTGATCGCGCCCATGCCATTGATAAAGATTAGCCCTCCAGAGGCCGCGGCCATATCGTCTGGATCGAGATAGTCATTGGTATAGGCGATAAGAAGTGAGTAAAGCGGATTGGAGGTGCCACCGATCACGAAAGCGGCCACCAGAAGTGCGGAAAAATAATAGTCGAAAAACATCGCCAGAAGCGAGAAAATCCCGCCCGCTGCCGCGACGATCATGATCACAAACCGCCGGTCCATACGATCCGAAAACCAGCCAATCGGATATTGCATCAGCAAGGCGCCGACATAAATGCTCGAAACAAAAATCGAGATTTGTGCAATCGTCAGACCTGCCGCCACGCCATAGACCGCAGACATGCCAAATTGAGCCGAGAACACGCCGCCCAGAAGAAACATGCCAAAACAGCCGAGTGGAGATGTCTCCAGCAATGTCCTGAGCGGCATCGGTTTTGCGGTGTCAAAGGCTGGCGTTGGAGAAATGGATAGCAAGATCGGCGCAAAAGAAATTGAAACCAAAACCGATGATAAAATAAATAAGGCATAGCCACTTGCGTCCCCCATGGCCAAAAGCGCTTGTGCGCTAACAATGCCAAACATCTGTACAATCATATAGACCGAGAGCGCCTTGCCCCGATTGGCGTTGTCGGAAGAATTATTCAGCCAGCTTTCCGCGGTGACATATACCCCTGAGAAACAAAAGCCGATCACAACGCGCCCAAAGGCCCAAGCCACCGGATGGGCAAAGGCTGGATAGAGAATCAAAATGGCCGAGATGAAGGACGCGAGGGCCGCGAAGACCCGCACATGTCCCACGCGGCGGATCATTTCAGGGGCCAAACGTGAACCGCCCAGAAACCCCGCGAAATAGGCTGCCATCACAATGGACATCTCAAAGGTGGAAAATCCCTCGATCCCGCCCCGAACGCCGAGCAAGGTGCCTTGCAAGCCATTGCCCACCATTAACAACATCATGCCGATCAGCAGCGCCCAAGAGCGCGACAAAACCTGAAACATTACACTTCCTCTAATTTAAACAGGGACAAAGCAGCTGTGAAACACGCGCGCATTTTATCCAAACGACATTATGGCGCAAAAAGCAATGATGCATCGCCGTAACTAAAAAAGCGATAATTTTTCGCCACCGCATGGGCATAGATCGCATCCAAATGTGGTTTGCCCATCAAAGCGGCCACAAGCATCAGGAGGGTCGACTTTGGCAGGTGGAAATTGGTCATCAGCCCATCCGTAATCTGAAACTCAAACCCCGGATAAATGAAAATATCCGTATCCCCTTCGAAAGGCCGAAGGCTCCCGCCGCGCGCAGCTGTCTCGATCAAGCGCAAAGCAGTCGTACCCACCGGAATAATCCGACCACCCGCCGCGCGGGTTTGCTCAATTTCCGCGACGGCCTGCGGCGTCACCTGGCCCCATTCGGCGTGCATTTTATGGGCTGTCACCTCTTCGACCTTGACCGGCAAAAAAGTCCCCGCCCCGACATGCAAGGTGACATAGCTGATGGTCACCCCATGACGCTGCAAAGCTTCTAGGGCTGCTGCATCCAGATGCAAAGAGGCCGTTGGCGCCGCAACCGCGCCGCGATGCTTGGCCCAAACGGTTTGATAATCGCTGTGATCTTGCGCATCGGCGGCCCGTTTGGACGCGATATAGGGTGGCAGAGGCATTTGCCCGCTGACATCCAATGCCGCATCCAGCTCTGCTCCTTGGGCAGAGAAATCCAGCACAGCTTCACCATCGGCTTTGTCAACACAGCGCGCCGATAGGCCAGCTGCGAAAATGATCTCTTCACCAACCGCCAATTTGCGCAGGGGCTTTATGAGGGCTTTCCAGCGCCCGCCAGCCTGCGGCTCCAGCAGGGTGACTTCAATCTTCGCCTCAACGCGTCCCTGTGCCGATTGCCGCGCCCGTGTCCCCGAAAGGCGCGCCGGGATTACTTTGGTATCGTTCAGCACCAAACGATCGCCTGGCCGTAAATAGCTGCAAAGATCACGCACAAACGCATCTTCGATCTGTCCCGCTTGGCTCACCAAGAGTTTGGCGTCACCACGCGGAGACATTGGGCGAATCGCGATCCGCTCCTCTGGCAAGTCAAAATCAAAGTCCGACAGTTTCATAGCGCACCCCTTGAGAAGCGCTCCCATTAGCGACAATCAAATCATTTGGCAAACCCGAAACCGCGCTGCTTATTCTTGTTGCGGCGGACGGCGGCGAAAGATTTCGCGAAACATTCCAGGCGTGAATAAGGACAAAGGATTGACGGCCGCTTGCGGAGTTTCCAATGCGCCTCGGAGGGTGAAATTAAAGCCAATCAACCCCTCCCCCCGCCGGGTGAGAACGGATCCCAAGCCATTGAGCAGGTAAAAGGGTGATAAGACACCTTGCAGGTCAAGCTGTTTGCGTTTGGTATCGACATAGCCGTCCAAGGACATGCCAAGAGAGGGTCCGACCGCACTGGAGCGGTAGATCGTAAACAGCTCTTTGTTGATATTGAACTCGCCTTCAATGGTCGCAAAGAAAATGCCTTTTCCATCCAATTGATCGGGCAAGCCGACAATTGAGGCGGCGCTCAGCAATTGTGCAATCGCCGGCGCATCATTGATGCGAACGGAATTGATATTCATGACGCCGTTCCAGCCATCGGCATGGGGCGCGAGATCCAATATCATCTCGCCGCCGCTGGCCTGTCGCAACAATCCTGCATCGCGCAAAACGCCGCCTGCGTCCTGCGATGTGACGGACAGGCGCAGCCCCGCACCCTGGCCAGACATTTGACCGGTGATGCCCAATCCGCCATTGACGCGACCACTAAAGGCCCCGCCAGCCGCGAGACCTGCGTCAAAATCGGCCTTTACGTCACTGAGAAACAGACTGTTTGACAGCTGCAACCGGCCCAAATTGAACGACAACGGCATTGGCCGCGTCGCCCCCGCCCCCGCAGCCACAGGCGCAGGATCACCGCCCGTCAATTTTCCGTAGCTGCGCAGATCCATATCTCCGGACAATAGCAGCCGCATGGGCGCGCCCGCGCCCCGGTGAATAATAGTCGCGGCCCCATCGAGCCAATCCCCGACATCCAAGCGTGACAGCAAGATGCGGTCGAGACCATCGTCATCGAATTGAACCGCGCCCTCAAGCGACAAGCCCTGCGCCTCAAGCGCCAAAAGATCCACCTGCAATGGCTTGGCAAAGACCCCTTGCACCCGCAATTGCCCCGCCTGCGCCGCCGGCTTTGACCAGTTCAATGCGGCAGATTGCAACTCTGCGCCCGTCAGATCGGACGTCAGCTCAAAGACCACAGGCTTATTTTTTGCGATCTCCAAGAGCAAAGCGCCCTCTGTGCGCCCTTGCAAACTGCCCTCTGGCAAACCGATATTGAGCGCTTTGAGGCTCTTTTGGGTCAGGTCAAATTTTGCAGTCACCTGGCTGGACAAATTCGGCGCACCCAGCGGTTGCGACCAACGGCCCTGAAATGGAATATCAAAGACGCGCCCTTCCCCTGAAATTTCGATCAAATCTGGCGCCCCTGTCAATTGCAACAGCTCCGCCGTGAAGATGCGCCCCGGCACCAAAACCTCACTGCGCAGATCGCGCAACGTACCGGTTAAATCATAGGCCACTTCACTCGGTTTGACGCCCGATTTCAGACGGGTTTCAATTTCAATGGCCAGCTGCGCCTGCCCTGACACATCATCTATGCCGCGTTTGGTCTTTGTGGGTATTTCAAAGGGTTTGTTGTCCATAAGAGACATCACGGTCGGAACCGATCCCCGGCCTTTCAGATCAAATATCACCGGCGGATCAGGCACACGCACATTGGGCACGCGCATGGTCGAGCCATCCATATGCAGCCGCCCGCCCTCAGCGGCTTGGACATAGCCGCTCTCCAAGGCCAAAATAAATTCATCACGCTCGAAAACACCGTAGCCGATACCCTCCGAAATCACCGGCATATGCCGCATGAATTTCACATCCGCCTTTTCAAACTGAAAGCTGCTGGCCAAGAGCGCCGCTGTGCCTGCTGTTTGACGCAGATCCACGGTCAGATTTTTGAGTGTTCCGTTGCGCACGTTGCGCCCAAACCAGCGCCGGCTCTTGGTATTTAGCATCTCCGGCCATAGGGTCATGACGGTTTTGGTGCTCACCGACGGCACCCGCCCCTGCCCGTCATAGGACCAACCCAAGGGCGTCAACGCAGCTTGGCCAGAAAGACTCAGATTGGTCCCGTTTACTTCAGCCTGCAACACGCCCAAATCAAGCGTAAGCGGATCATAATTCAGCTTCACCTGCCCACTGGCAGCTGTCACGCGCAATGGCTCGGGCCACCAGGGTGTTTTGTCAAACACTGCGCTGTCCACATCAAGATGCAACACCATCCCGCTAGAGCTGCGCTGCTGTGACCCGCCCAGCTGCAACAAAGCATAGCCCTCTGCTGAGATCGCGCCCCAATCACTCTTGATCGAGGCCCGCGAGACATCGAGGCGCGCGCGTTTGGGATCATATGTGAAATAGGTTTTCGCTTCACTGTAGGAGACCGGATAGCTTTCTGGACCAGCGCTCAACGTGCCAGCGCCAAAATCGAGCAAAGCGTTCAATGTGCCAACTTTGCCTTGGGCCCGCGCGCTGCGAAAACTCCCCGACAGGGTGCCCTCCACGAAATTGAGCCAGGTCAGCGCTTTAGATTGGACCGCGAGATCCTGCGCCGGCAAATTGTCGAATTCTGCCCCCAAAGTTCCAGCGCCCGGCCCTGTGGCATTGTAAAACAAGCCCAAAGTGGCCAATTCGCCCCCGCCCGCCAAAAGCGCCAAATCCCCCCGCAGGGCCATCAACCCATTTTCACGCCGCGCAGATAGGCGGCCACCGTCTAAGGTCCAGGCGCGCTTGGTCACTCGGTCCGTATAATTAACGGTCAATTGATCCAAGCGTGCTTCAGTCAGGCGGCTAAAATATTCACGTTCAAAGAACGCCTCTGTGGCACTCAATATCTCATCCAAAGAGCCTATGCCGGTCGCATTTTCTGAGATGACAAAGCCAGCGTCAAAGCTCCCATCACGCCTGCGCCGCAGATCGACAATGGCATCTGTCAGCGTCAAAGAACGGGGCGAGATCTCCCCAAATAGCAGCGCCGGCCCATGGATAACCACATCCAAGGCCCCAAACTGCACCCCAGCGCCGGTTTGCCCATCCGAAAGGTGCACCCCATGCAGCACCAATTGAGGATGAAACAATTCGGTAAGTCCCAACTCTGCACGGCTAAATCCCACGATGGGCAATGTATGATTGGCGTTCAAAACTTGCGATAACTTCACCCGTAAGAGCTCAGGCACGGGCAGCATGCGATCTTGCATAATCGCCACCAACAGCCCGAAACACAGCAAGACAGACCAGCACAACGTATAGATCGCCACAGCCAGCCGGGACACTGGCCGGCGGCGCGGGGGCGCTTTGGTGTCTTGGTCTTGCTCAGCAGATTGCGCCATTGTGCAAAGGGCCCCTTTCAATTTCTGCATTCTGGCCTAAAACATAGGTCGTAACAATGGCTCTCAAATACCCCGAGGATATCATGATCTCAATCGGCGATAATGCACCGCAATTCACCCTGTCAACCAATGGAGGTGGCCAGTTTTCTTTAGCGGAGGCTGCCGGCAAATATTTGGTCTTATACTTCTATCCAAAAGACGACACCCCGGGCTGCACCAAAGAAGCCATTGGGTTTTCCGAAGAGCGCGCGGCCTTCGAAGCGCAAAATGCGTTGGTGGTGGGAGTGTCACGCGATACTGTCCAGAAACATAATAAATTCATCAGCAAACATGATTTGCGCATCCCTTTGATTTCCGATGAGGACGGACGCCTTTGCGAAGCCTTCGGCACATGGGTTGAAAAGAACATGTATGGCAAAACCTATATGGGCATAGAGCGCGCCACGTTTTTGATTTCTCCCGAAGGGGACGTGCTAAAAATTTGGCGCAAGGTCAAAGTACCTGGCCATGTCGAAGAGGTTTTATCCCAGATACAATCGCTAAATTCATGATGGATTTGGCACAAATGGCCTGCGCGGTGCTGAACACTGCGGACGGGCGGGCCAAAACTGCCCTGTCCAGGGAATTTGCCGCGCAATGGAACGCCGCGCGCGCTGCCGATGACCATGTCGAAATTGGCAGCTGCATGCCGCCAGATATGCCCGCGCGCCCCAAAGCGCCCGAATTGCGCGCGCCGCGGGATGTGCCGAGACGCAAAACCGGCTCTAAAGAAGGCCGCAATGCGCTTTTGCACGCGGTGGCCCATATTGAACTGAATGCCGTGGATCTGCATTGGGATCTGATCGCCCGGTTTTCGCATATTCCTATGCCTTTGGGATTTTATGATGATTGGGTCAAGGCGGCGGATGAGGAAAGTAAACATTTTAATCTGATGTGCGACTGTCTGGAGGCCCATGACAGTTTTTATGGCGCTATGCCCGCCCATGCCGGCATGTGGCGCGCGGCTCAAGACACCCAGACGGATTTCCACGGTCGCCTGGCGGTGGTGCCTATGGTACTTGAGGCGCGCGGGCTGGACGTCACCCCCGGCATGATCCGCATTTTCGAAAATGCAAAAGACACGCAGGTGGTTGAGGCGCTCAATGTGATCTACGCTGAGGAAGTCGCCCATGTGGCCTATGGCTCGAAATGGTTCCATTTTTTGTGTGGGCGGGACAATTTAGACCCCAAACCCTTGTTTCACGACCTCGTGCGCCGATATTTTCATGGGCCGCTCAAGCCACCTTTTAACGAGGAAAAACGTGCCGAAGCTGGGATCGCACCCGATTTTTACTGGCCCCTGGCAGATGAAATGCCGCCGCCACCGGCGATGCGTTAGAGACTGTGAGCAGGAACAAGCCGATTTAATCAATTTTAAAGAAATTGCCTGTATCAAATTCGTTGCGACAGATTGACCATTTAGGTATTCAGTCCGCGAAGATACCGCGCGGGGCGGCCCCTTGTAGATTGGAATTGAGTTTTGTTCAGTGCACTTCGGCTAAAGTCGTCACAATTCCTCGAACGGCTCGTGCCTGAGAAACGGCTATTTTTGCGCAGCGGTACCGGCACGCGTTTTATTCGGCTCTCCCCGCTGTCACAAATTTTCGCCATGACCATATCAACCGCATTCATCGGTTGGGCAATTGTCGCGACCGCCATAGTTTTGCTCGATACCATCGGCACAGGCAATTTCCGTGATCAAGCCCGGCGCGATCAGGCCATATATGAAGAGCGATTAAATGCCCTCGCCAATGAGCGCGACACCCGCGCACAAGAGGCTTTGACAGCGCAGGAACGTTTTAACACGGCGCTTGCGCAGGTCTCTCAGATGCAATCGGAGTTTCTAGCATCGGAAGATCAACGGCGCGAATTGGACCGCGCGATGGAGGTGATGCAGGCCACCTTGCGCCGGGTCATGGTGCAGCGCGAGCTTTTGCAGCAAGACCTGGATCAACTGTCCGCGCAACTCGACAATGACGCGCGCAAACCGGTTGATGATAGCTCTACAGAATCTGTGGCCAGCACGATGGATTACGTCACCGATACGCTGGAAGACGTAGCTTTAGAGCGCGATCACGCCCGCCGGCGCGCGTTCCAAGCACATGAAGAAATGGCCAATTTGGAATTGGAAATTCAATTCCTAGAAGAAAAAGGCGACCGAATTTTTCGCCAGCTCGAAGAAGCTATGAGCATTTCGGTTAAACCGCTCGACAAAATGTTCCGCAACGCCGGGCTGAACACCGACCGTTTGCTCGAACAGGTGCGACGTGGTTATTCGGGACAGGGGGGCGCCCTCGCCCCGATCACCTACGCCCCCGATGCGCTCAACACGGTTGATCCCACGGTTGACCGCGCCAATAATATTTTGGCTCAACTCGACAAGCTCAATATTTATCGCATTGCCGCAGAAAAGGCGCCCTTTGATATGCCGGTGAAATCTGCCCATCGTTACACCAGCGGCTTCGGTCCGCGCTGGGGGCAGATGCACCGAGGCTCTGATTTTGCTGCACGCCGCGGAACCCCCATTTATGCCACCGCCGACGGGGTGGTCACACGCGCGGAATGGGGGAGCGGTTACGGCCGCGTTGTCTATATCAAACATGCGTTTGGTATCGAAACTCGCTATGCCCATTTGGCAAAAATTCGCGTAAAAAATGGCCAACGCGTTTCCCGTGGACAAAGGATCGGTGATATGGGAAACTCAGGCAGATCAACCGGCACCCATCTTCACTATGAAGTCCGCGTGAATGGTAAAGCCGTAAACCCAATGACATTTATCAAGGCAGGAAGAGATGTTTTCTAAAAGCAAAATCAACGACCCATCCGCGAAACCTGACGCTGCTGCAGCCGAAAAACCCGCTGCGCCGATCAACAAACCGGCGGCAGAATTCAAGCCCGCAGCGCCAAAGGCAAAACCGCCCGCATCGGTCCTGTCATCTGATCTTCACGTCACGGGCAATCTGAAAACCACTGGCGACATCCAAGTTGAAGGCCGGGTAGACGGCGACATTCGCGCCCATCTCTTGACCATTGGAGAAGGCGCAACCGTTAAAGGCGAAATCATTGCTGATGATGTTGTCGTCAATGGCCATGTAATCGGCCGGGTGCGTGGTCTTAAAGTCCGGCTAACCTCAACGGCCCAGGTTGAGGGTGACATCATTCACAAAACCATCGCCATTGAAAGCGGCGCACATTTTGAAGGCTCCGTGCAGCGCCAAGATGATCCGCTGAACCCAGGCGCCGCCAAGAAATCGGCGGCAGCCCCGGCCGCAAAATAGTAGATCAATTCCGTTTCGGGATCAAAAGGCGTGGCTTTGGCCGCGCCTTTTTATTGGGGATCTCCTAGTCGCCCTGAGCCTCAGCCCGCGATTTTCCGGAGGCGTTCATCGCCAAAGTCGCCGCCATCAGGCCATCAAGGTCCCCATCCAACACCCCTTTGGTGTCTGAGGTCTCATAAGATGTGCGCAAGTCTTTGACCATCTGATAGGGCTGCAACACATAACTGCGGATCTGATTGCCCCAGCCGGCGTCGCCTTTATTATCATGCGCCTCGTTGATCGCCGCATTGCGCCGATCCAGCTCCATTTGATACAGGCGGGACTTCAACGCCTTCATCGCAATATCGCGGTTCTGATGCTGTGACTTTTCCGAACTGGTCACGACGATCCCTGTTGGATGGTGGGTAATGCGCACGGCAGAATCTGTGGTGTTCACATGCTGACCACCGGCCCCAGAGCTGCGATAGGTGTCGACGCGAATATCGGATGGGTTGACGTCAATCTCGATACTGTCGTCCACCACGGGATAGACCCACACCGAGCAAAAAGACGTATGCCGCTTCGCCGCGGCATCAAACGGGCTGATCCTGACCAAGCGATGCACTCCCGACTCTGACTTCAACCAGCCATAGGCGTTATGCCCTGATATCTTATAGGAAGCCGACTTTATGCCCGCCTCTTCACCCGCCGTCTCTGATTGCAGCTCGACCGTATACCCTTTTTTCTCAGCCCATCGCACATACATGCGCGATAGCATCAAGGCCCAGTCACAACTCTCAGTCCCACCAGCGCCAGAATTGATCTCAAGGAAAGTGTCATTGCTGTCCGCCTCCCCATCCAGCAGCGCGTCAAGCTCCTTTTCCGCAGCCGTAATACGCAGTGCTTTCAGAGCCTCTTCGGCGTCGGTGACGACCTCCTCATCGGCCTCCTCAGCCCCCAGCTCAATCATTTCCAAATTGTCCGACAGATCTTGACGAATTCCCTCATACGTCGCGATCGCATCAACGAGGATCTGACGATCCCGCATCAGCTTTTGCGCCCGGTCTTGATCATCCCAAAGACTGGGATCTTCAATCATGGCGTTGAACTCTTCCAAACGGTAAGGTGCGGTGTCGTAGTCTAAACGCTTGGCCAAAAGCCCCAAAGACTTTTCGATGGCTGCCACAACATTGACCATTTCCGCGCGCATATCAGACCTACCAGATTATGAAGTTCACTTGCGGTTGGTCTACCCAAGCCAGGAGCGCTTGCCAAGCGCTACAACCGATTTTCGTCAGTAAAGCCCACCGGACGACAAAGACCCAAAGGAGGCCTGGGGCGCCACAGTAATCGTCTTGCCGGTGGAGGTGATCACCTGTTGCATCTCTTCGGTCTCCCCTTCCTCAAACATCGGCATATTGCCGCTGACCTGAAAGCCCCCGTCAAAAGCAACACCAAATATAGGTTCGGTTCCATCGCGGAAAAATTCAGCAACCACGTGATCGCCCTCCGAATCCTCTTGCAAGCGCGCGCCGGTGAAACGGTTTATGTTAATAAAGGTGCCATTGTCAGGCACGGTAAATTCACCTGCACCATAGCGCTCAATTGCAACTTCCATGAAGCGGTTGAACACTGGCCCACACATGCCACCACCGCCGGCGCCGCGGCCCAAAGGCTGCGGCTGGTCCATGCCCATATAACAGCCCGCCACGATATTGCTGGTGAAGCCAACAAACCAAACATCCTTTGCCTCATTGGTGGTGCCGGTCTTTCCAGCAACGGGCACGGGAAGATTGACGGTCCGGCTGGCGGTGCCCCGCTCCACCACACCTTCCATCATCGCAGTCAACTGATAGGCGGTGACCGGATCCATGACCCGCTCGCGGTTCGATGTGATTTTGGGCAGGAAACCGGCCATCAAATCGCGGCGGCGGCAATCGTCGCAGCTGCGCTCGTCATGCAAAAAGACTGTTTTGCCGTTGCGATCTTGCACCCGGTCCACCAAGGTGGGCTGCACCCGCTCGCCGCCATTGGCAAACATGGCATAGGCAGACACCATTTTATAGAGCGTCGTCTCTTCCGAGCCCAATGAGGCCGAGAGATAGGGGCGCATATCGTCGTAAACCCCAAATTTTTCGGCATAAATCGCAATCGTCGGCATGCCCAATTCCTGAGCCAAACGTACGGTCATGAGATTTCGGGACTGCTCAATTCCCGTCCGTACGGGGGTCGGACCGTAGAATTTATCGGAGTAATTCTTGGGGCGCCACAAGCCTTGCGGCGTGTCGACCTCAATCGGCGCGTCAATCACGATGGTCGCCGGGCTATAGCCGCTGTCGAGAGCTGCGGCATAGACAAAGGGCTTGAAAGAAGAGCCCGGTTGGCGTTTGGCCTGCGTGGCCCGATTGAACACGGAGTGCTGATAAGAAAATCCACCCTGCATCGCCAAAACCCGGCCTGTCTGCACATCCATGGCAACGAAACCGCCTTGAATTTTTGGCACCTGACGCAGCGACCAATTTTCAAACACCCCATCTTGAGCGCTGACAACCGGTGCAACCAAAACCACATCCCCAACGGCGAGCAAGTCTTTGACACGTTTGGCCTCCGTTTTGCTGATGCGCCCATCGCTATATTGCTTTTTTGCCCAGGTCACATCGCTGGCCGGTAGGATATGAGCGTCGCCCTCTATCCCTTCAATGCCCAAGCGGGCATCGTTTTTCGTCAATTCCAACACAACTGCCGGACGCCAAAGCTGATTGATCACAATATCGCGCGGCACCTCGATTTTGCGCAGCGCCGCGCGCCAATCGTCCAGCAGCTCAGCCGCGATCACCTGACCTGTTCCATGATAAACCCCCTGTGCCCGGTCATAATCTTCGAGCCCCAGCCGCAGGCTTTGCGCCGCCACCTGTTGTAATGTCGGATCAATCGTTGCCCTTACGGAATACCCACCCGTGAAAAATTCTGCCGTGCCAAAGTCGCGGGTCAATTGCCGCCGTATTTCATCAGTGGGGTAATCGCGCCCCGGCAGGCTGCTGCGAAAACTGGCGAAATCGCCAGTTTGAACAGTCTTGAGAGGTTTTTTGCGCGCCATCTCATATTCAAAGTCAGACAAAAAGCCATTTTCATTCATCTCACGCAACACAAAATTGCGCCGGGCTATCGCCCGATCATGCTGGCGCACCGGATGGTATTTCGAAGGTGCCTTGGGCAAACTCGCCAGATAAGCGACTTCCTCAGGTAAAAGATCATCAAGAGATTTGTTGAAATAGGTCTGGGCTGCCGCCGCGACGCCAAAGGAATTTTGCCCCAAAAATATCTCATTAAGATAGAGCTCGAGAATACCTTCTTTATCCAAAGTGCCTTCAATTCGCGTGGCCAATATCAGCTCTTTAATCTTACGCTCAGCAGAGCGCGACCCATCTAGCAGGAAGTTTTTCATCACCTGTTGCGTGATGGTGGACGCGCCGCGCAAATTGGTGCCGCGCGAGACAATCGCATCGCGCAGAGCTGCGGCCATCCCCGCTGGATCATAGCCCGCATGGCTATAAAAATTCTTATCCTCGGCAGAAATAAACGCAGCCTTCACCAAATCGGGTATCTCATCGGCCGATGCAAACAGCCGCCGTTCGGTCGCGAATTCGTCGATAATATGCCCTTCGCCTGAGTAAATCCGACTGATCGTTTTCGGCTGATAGCGGGCCAATTCATCATGACTGGGCAGGCCTTGCCCATAGATCAAGAAAATTGCGCCCAAAACCGCCGCACCAAAGACCGCCGCCAAGGTGAGTGATGAAAAAATTGCGCCCAAGATGCGCAGGCACAGCATCGCAAGGCGCGCGCAGGATCTGGTGACAAATTTTCCGAGGGCGCTTAGCCTGGGCATAGGGTTTTTGACTCCAAGTTTTGCGTCTCTATAGGCGGTGCGCCGGCTCAGGTCAAAACACGATTGCGCCAAATCTCGGCACAGAGCGGCTCAAAGCGCGAACTCGCTCTTATGCGGGCCGAATTTTGCTGAAAATTTACAGATATCGGTCGTGCATAAAGCGCTTCAACCGCCGCAGGCCCTCAATGATTTCTTCGGTCGCTTGCGCATAGGAGAGCCGAATTGTCTGGTGACCCCTTATGGGGTCGAAATCCAACCCAGGTGTCAGAGCCACCCCCGCCTCTTGCAAGACTTCCGCCGCAAAACTCCGACTATCGACGCCAAACTCAGAAATATCAGCATAGATATAAAAAGCCCCATCGGGCGGCGCGATTTGCGTCAACCCAGCCTCAGGCAGCCCGCTCAGCATCAGGCGGCGGTTCTGCCTGTACACAGCCAGATTTTCTTGCATTTCATCATGGCTTTGCAAGGCTGCCAAAGCCGCCAGCTGGCTGACATGTGGCGGGCAGATGAACATATTTTGCGCCAAACGCTCAATACTGCGCAGATGGTCTTGCGGCACCACCAGCCACCCAATCCGCCAACCGGTCATCGAGAAATACTTGGAAAATGAGTTGATCACATAGGCCCGATCCGTGACCTCAAGCGCAGTGACGGCTTTCTTGTCATACTCAATACCATGGTAAATCTCATCTGAAATAAAGCCAATGTCTCGTGATTGCGCGAAATCTGCCAAAGCTGCCAAGCTCGGCTTATCTATCATCGTGCCCGTGGGATTGCCTGGCGAGGCGACCAATAGCCCATCGAGCTGCCTATTTTCCAAATCAGAGACCTGTAATTGATGGCCTTGGCTGGCATGGGTGGGAATATCGACAGGTGTGAGCGCAAGGGCCTTCAAAATCTGCCGATAAGAGGGATAGCCGGGCGCGGCCACCCCCACGCCTGCGCCGGGATCGAACAATGCGGTAAATGCCAAGAGAAACCCTGCCGATGAGCCGGAGGTCACAACAACCCGTCCCGGATCCAAATCCACATCATACCAACGTTTATAAAGCGCTGCGATTTCGGCGCGCAGCTCTGGCAAGCCAAGGGCCACCGTATAGCCCATCGCATCACGCGGCAGCGCAGCAGCAACTGCCTGCCGGGCTTTAAGGGGCGCCGATGTGCTCGGTTGCCCCACTTCCATATGCACAATTCGGCGACCTTTCGCCTCAGCGCTACGGGCCGCTTCCATTACGTCCATAACAATGAAAGGATCAACTTGACTTCGTTTCGACAATGGCATGCCTTTTCCTTTCGCAAACGCATTATTAGATGGCCCAAGGACTGATATATGTTCAAGACCTATTTGAAAGCAATTTTTCTCGCCATATTTTGCGCGCTCAACGCCTCTGCGGCCCATAGCATCAGCCTCCTGCGCGATCCAGATATCGAACACGGGTTGCAGCAACTGGCCGACCCGATATTGCGCGCAGCCAATCTCAATAGTGAACGCGTGAAGATTTGGATCATCAATGACATGAGCTTGAACGCCTTTGTTATTGATCACACGCATATATTTTTACATGCCGGACTTGTGCTTCAGCTGAAAACTGCCGCCCAGTTGCAATCGGTGATTGCTCATGAGGCGGCGCATATTAGCAATGGGCATATTTCGCGGCGCCTCGCCAATGCCAGACGGGCCAAAATGGCCACATCCTTCGGGGTATTGGTTGGCGCTGCCGCGGCGGCTGCGGGCCATGCGGACGCGGGTCTCGGGCTGGCCCTTGGCGCCACAGGATCGGTGAATCGTGTCTTGCTGGCCCATACCCGCATTGAAGAATCCGCCGCAGATCAATCAGCGGTGCGTTTCATGGATTCGGCCAAAGTCGATCCCGCCGCCATGGCCGAAGTCTTCGAGCTCTTCATCGGTCAGTCCACGCTCAGCGAAGATCATCAAGATCCCTATACACGCAGCCACCCGCTCAACCGGGATCGCATTCGCACCATCCACGCCTATGCCGCAAAGGCGACGCCACATCGGCCAGATGCCAAGCAAGACTATTGGTTTTCGCGCATTCAAGGCAAATTATCAGGCTTTCTGCGGGCGCCGCAATGGACCATGCGCCGCGCAACAGGCAGTACAGAGGTGGATCGGATGCGCAGAGCGATCGCCGAGCACCGCAGCGGTCGCAGCAGTACCGCGCAAAAGATCATCGCCCAACTCGTTGCCGACCATCCCAACGATGCATTTTACCGAGAGCTACAGGGGCAAATCCTATTGGAGAGCCTGGAATTTTCGGAGGCAACAAAAGCCTATGCCAGCGCCGCCAAACTGGCGCCCAGCAATGCGCTTATCTTAGGGGGCTATGGTCGATCCCTCTTGGCGCAAAACACCCAAAGTTCAAACGCGCAAGCTCTGAAAATATTGCAAAAGGCCCGCAACCTCGACAGCCGCGATGCCAGAATTCTACGCGATATAGGCACGGCCTACGCGCGCAGTGGTCAGCAGGGGCAGGCTGTTCTGGCCATTGCCGAGCGTTACGCATTGCAAGGTGATATGCAAAATGCCGCCATTCAGGCCAAACGGGCCGAAGGTCTCTTGCCACGCGGCTCAGCGGCTCGGCGAAGGGCGCAGGATATTTTAGACACGGCTAAAACACCTTAACCGCCCGCTGTCTCCTGCGCCGCTGTTTCAAGGTCCAGCTGTGCCGCGCGCATCTCCACTTGGCTGACAATATGCTCAACCATCTCGTCATTTGACAGTTTATGGCTTTGCTGCCCAGCCAAATAGACCATGCCCGCGCCATTCCCTCCGCCGGTGAAGCCGACATCGGTCATCAGCGCCTCTCCGGGACCATTGACCACGCAGCCAATGATGGAAAGAGACATTGGCGTTTTGATATGCTCAAGCCGGCGCTCCAGCGCCTCAACAGTTTTGATCACGTCGAATCCCTGTCGCGCGCAGCTTGGGCAGGAAATGATATTCACCCCACGATGGCGCAGGCCAAGTGATTTTAAGATGTCATAACCGACCTTCACCTCTTCTACGGGATTGGCCGAAAGGCTGACGCGGATTGTATCGCCAATGCCCATCCAAAGCAGATTTCCCAGACCGATCGCGGATTTGATCGTGCCGGACATCAAACCGCCCGCCTCGGTGATCCCAAGATGAATGGGCGCATCAGTGGCCTCCGCTAAGGCTTGATAGGCCGCGGCGGCCATGAAGACATCGCTGGCCTTGACGCTTATTTTAAACTCATGAAAATCATTGTCTTGTAGAATTTTAATGTGCTCCAGACCACTTTCGACCATGGCATCGGGGCAAGGCTCGCCGTATTTCTCGAGCAAATGTTTTTCAAGCGAGCCGGCATTCACGCCGATCCGAATGGAGCAGCCATTATCGCGCGCCGCTTTGATCACCTCGCGCACGCGCTCTTGGCTGCCGATATTGCCCGGATTGATCCGCAGGCAGGCTGCCCCAGCCTCGGCGGCCTCTATGCCGCGCTTATAGTGAAAATGGATGTCTGCGACAATCGGAACCGGGCTTTCACGCACAATCTCCTTGAGCGCTTTGGAGGAGGCCTCATCAGGCACAGAGACCCGCAAAATATCAGCGCCGGCATCGGCGCAGGCCTGGATCTGTGCAATGGTCGCAGCGACATCAGTGGTCAGCGTATTGGTCATCGTTTGCACCGTAATGGGCGCATCCCCACCCACCGGAACAGAGCCAACCATGATCTGCCGACTTTTGCGGCGGTAAATGTTACGCCACGGGCGAATATGATTGAGAGACATGCGACACTTTCACGAGTTACCTTTGTGGCCCTATGACTAGGGTTTGATGGGATCAGATTCAAGCTCAAGCAAGAAACTATAAAGCGGCGACTGATCCTGCGGCGTATAACGCTCAAAGCTTTGAGACAAGTTTTCCGCAGAGAGCTCAATATTTTTCGCCACACGCCCGCTGCCCCCGGCCGGACCATAGAGCGCGCCATTCACCAAAAAGAACAATGCGCTCGCATTGCCGGCCCGCTCAATGACAGCCGGAGCATCGTTGAGCGGCACCTCATAGGGCGTGCCCGCATCCATGATGCGCTCAAAAATAATTGAACCTTCGGAATCTTTGACCCGCAACCAAACCCCTTGGGATGACACAAGCTGCACCGCCTCGGGCAAATTTTCGACCACTTGCAGCGGAGCTTCAGGCTCAGGCTCGAATGCGGCCCCAACGATATCGGCCAAAATATCTTCAACGCTTTCATCAACAGCGGCTGTCACCATCGGCGGCTCCTGGGCCACGAAAGCACCGCGTTGGTCTGGATCAATATTTGCAATCGGCCCATCGCGCGGCACGACCACCGGAACATCTAAGGCCTGTGGTTGATAGATACGGCTATAGATTTCATCGCTTTGCGCATTTTGCAAAGACGACGCGACAGAGGCCGTCTCCCGCGGGCGCAGCGGATCCAGATCAGAGGCCACCAATGGGGCCTGTTCCACCGGGACCATCTGCACGCGCTGAATTTCTTGCACCACAGAATAAGCCCCATACCCAAGCCCGCCCAGCAACAGCATCAATACCACCGATGATACAAACGCCCGCACATCAACCCGGTTGAAAAAACTTTCCTTGGGCGGCAAAAATGGGGTTGTGCTGGCAATGGCACCAGCGGGCCGGCGCGTGATTAAAGCGGCCAGGCGCTCTTCACGGCTCAGCCGCGTGGGCAGCGCACGCTCCGACATGCCGTGTATCGATTCGAAACCGCTTTCTTTACAAAACATTTCAAAAGAAGCGTCCGGGTCCATACCAAGATATTTGGCGTAAGAGCGCACATATCCAGCAATAAACCCCGGCGTGTCGAACACCGAAGGGTCGCAATCTTCCACTCCTGCGATATATGCGGCCTTGATTCTAAGGTCGTGCTGCACGTCCATAAGAGACTTGCCGCGCGTCGCACGCTCGCCACGCATCACATCGCCAAGGGTCACCTCAAAATCGTCAAAGCCCTTCAACTTTAACGGTTTTTTAATATCCTTAAGGCGTGATGACTTGCGGCCAATCATGGAGCTGCCCTGTGCGTTTTACCCCCGGGCGCCCCCAATGGCCTCCGGACAAGTGAAACATTAATAACACAGCGGCAAAAAAAACATAGAGGTTGGACTTACAATTTGGTTCAATAAGCGAGGTTTAGCCAACTTTTTTGCCCCGAAGCGCAGATTTTCAGTCGCAACATCTTTGATAGGCCGATAAATCGGTCCGAAATGCCCCGTGTTTTTGTTTGACTAACACTGGCAAAATCCAACCAATGGGCAGGAGATTCGCGTTCAAATAATGTTTGGAGATCCCATGTCCGCAGCTGTGCTCGACCCCGTTTTAGCTCACATTGACGCTCACATCGACCAAACGACCGAACATCTGTTCAACTTGCTACGCATTCCAAGCATCTCAACGGATCCCGCTTATCGTCAAGACTGCGACAAAGCCGCCGATTGGTTGGTTGAGGATTTAAAGTCTATTGGCTTTGACGCCAGCAAGCGCGCCACGCCAGGTCACCCGATGGTGATTGCCCATGCCGGCTCTGAGGGGCCGCATGTGTTGTTTTATGGCCATTACGACGTGCAGCCGGTGGATCCGCTTGACCTATGGGATCGTTCTCCCTTTGATCCGGTTCTGGAACAAGGTGATCTCGGGCCAGTGATCCGCGCACGCGGCGCGTCAGATGATAAGGGCCAGCTGATGACCTTTATCGAAGCCTGCCGCGCCTGGAAAGCGGTCCATGGCTCCCTGCCCGGCAATATCAGCCTATTTTTTGAAGGCGAAGAGGAATCGGGCTCACCCTCATTGGTGCCCTTCATGCGTGACAACGCAGAGGAGTTAACCGCCGATGTTGCGATGATCTGTGACACGGGGCTGTTCGGCGATGATACTCCGGGCATTGTCACCCGCCTGCGCGGACTTTTGGGCGAGGAATTGACCATCACAGGCCCGTCCAAAGATCTCCACTCCGGCATGTATGGCGGGCCCGCGATGAACCCCGCGCGTGTGCTGGCCAAG